>Ga0307479_10000014_pt1 | contig 279819 bp, 251 predicted proteins | sample atmos_gasesECM4C_FD_203743 | JGI IMG/M metagenome (GOLD analysis project Ga0307479, IMG submission 203743) | Hardwood forest soil microbial communities from Morgan-Monroe State Forest, Indiana, United States - atmos_gasesECM4C_515 | ecosystem: Environmental > Terrestrial > Soil > Temperate...
TCGGATTGTGCTTCGACAACACCTTGGTGATCGCCGCCGTCAGCGTGGTCTTGCCATGATCGATGTGCCCGATCGTCCCCACATTGCAGTGCGGCTTATTCCGCTCAAATTTTTCCTTCGCCATAATCTAGCCTCTAGCTATGAGCTTCTAACTCAAATCCTCATCGGCTTCGTAATACGCACCGAGGAATTCTTTCTTCTCTACAAGCTCGTCAACAACCTGCCGATTGAACTCCGCAAACTCTTGCGAAAAGCTCTCGCGAAAAATCTCGAACCCCCGATGCCCGGTCCAGACGTCACGATGCCCATTCCAGAAGTCACGCACCCGGTACTGCCCATCGTTAATCGACTCACACTTCACTTCGGTCGTGATGTAGTTTTCGGATTGCCGTAAAAACCGCTCCCAAATTCCGCCCGGCCCGAAAATTCTTTCAAACTCAGCCCGCTTACCTTCTCTGACCCAGAACCTGCGGTCGACGACGAACCGCGGCGCTGCAAGTCACTTCGTCGTGCCCTGCACTTTCGCGATGATCTCCTCCGCGACCGATCGCGGAGCCTCCTCATAGCGGGCAAAGTGCATCGAGTACTCAGCACGGCCCTGCGTCGACGAACGCATGTGGGTCGCATAGCCAAACATTTCTGCCAGCGGGACGATCGCCTTGATCACCTGCGATCCGGCGCGGTGCTCCATGCCCTCAATGCGTCCGCGGCGCGAGCTCAGATCGCCCATGATCGTCCCTGCAAAATCCTCCGGCGTGACCACTTCGACCGCCATCACCGGCTCCAGCAGCACCGGGGACGCCCTGCGAGCTGCCTCTTTGAACGCCATTGAACCGGCGATCTTGAATGCCATTTCATTCGAGTCGACATCGTGATAGCTGCCGTCGTACAGCGTCGCCTTCACGTCGACCATGGGATAGCCGGCCAGCACTCCGCCTTCGAGCGCTTCCTGAATGCCCTGATCGATCGGCTTGATAAATTCTTTCGGCACCGAACCGCCGATAATCTCATTGACGAACTCGTAGCCAGTCCCGGCCGGCTGCGGATCGAGCTTGATCTTGGCATGCCCGTACTGGCCGCGCCCGCCGGTCTGGCGAATATACTTACCCTCGGCCTCGGCGTGCTTGCGGATCGTCTCGCGATACGCCACCTGCGGCTTGCCGACGTTAGCTTCGACCTTGTACTCGCGCATCATGCGGTCGACGATGATTTCCAGGTGCAGCTCGCCCATGCCGCTGATGATGGTCTGTCCGCTGTCGGGATCGGTGTGAACCTTGAAGGTAGGATCTTCCTGCGCCAGCTTGCCCAGCGCCATACCCATTTTCTCCTGGTCGGCTTTGGTTTTGGGTTCGACCGCGACGGAAATTACGGGAACTGCAAATGTAATGGATTCGAGCGCAATGGGATGATCTTCGTTGCAGATTGTGTCGCCCGTACTGACGTTTTTCAAGCCCACCGCGGCGCAGATGTCGCCGGCAAGAATCTCGCTGATCTCTTCGCGCTTATTGGCGTGCATCTTCAGCAACCGGCCAATGCGCTCCGTCTTCCCCGTGCGCACATTCATCACGGAGTCGCCGGTCTTCAATTGTCCGGAATAAACCCGAACGAAGATGAGCTGACCGACGAACGGATCCGCCATGATTTTGAACGCCAGTCCCGAGAACGGCTCTTTGTCTTCCGGCTTGCGCGTGATTGCCTCGCCATTGTCGGGATTGGTTCCGTGCGTCTCCCCCACATCGAGCGGCGAGGGCAGATAATCGACGACGGCGTCGAGCAACGGCTGCACGCCCTTATTCTTGAACGACGTACCTACCACCACCGGGAACACCTTCAACTCGATGGTCGATTTGCGCAGCGATTTCTTCAGTTCTTCGGCGGAGATATCTTCGCCTTCAAGAAACTTATGCAGAATATCGTCGTCGTTTTCTGCGACGGTCTCGACCAGCTGAGCGTGGAACGCCTCAGCCTTCTTCTTCAAATTTTCCGGAATCTCTTCGATAACGTATTCGGCGCCCATAGTCTCGTCTTTCCAGACGACCGCCTTCATGGCGATCAGATCGACGACGCCGACGAACTTTGCTTCTTGTCCAATGGGGATTTGAATCGCGACGGGCTTGGCACTGAGGCGCTTGCGGATGGTATCGACGGCGTGCTCGAAGTCAGCACCCATCTTGTCGATCTTGTTAATAAAGCAAATTCGCGGGACGCCATATTTATCGGCTTGCCGCCAAACTTTTTCTGACTGCGGCTGTACACCATGCACCGCGTCAAATACTGCGACCGCGCCGTCGAGCACGCGCAACGAACGCTCTACTTCCGCCGTAAAGTCGACGTGACCGGGGGTGTCGATGATGTTGATGCGAATGTCGCGCCAGGTGCAAGTCGTCGCAGCGGAGGTAATCGTAATGCCACGCTCCTGCTCCTGTTCCATCCAGTCCATGGTGGCAGTTCCTTCGTGCACCTCTCCGATGCGGTGCGTGCGGCCCGTATAAAACAGGATGCGCTCCGTCGTAGTGGTCTTACCGGCATCGATGTGGGCCATGATGCCGATGTTCCTGCAACGTTCTAATGGGACTGTTCTAGGCACGACGCTCTAACTCTTTCTGGGGCTCTCGAAAATCGCTCTTGGCCATTGGCTCTTGGCCTTTAACCAAATCGCTTCCCATTTTTACCGCAAAGCTAAAAGCTAATGGCCAAAAGCCAATAGCCAAGCTTCTACCACCGATAATGCGCGAACGCCTTGTTCGCTTCCGCCATGCGGTGTACATCTTCTTTTTTCTTGATGGCGGCGCCGCGGCTATTCGCCGCATCCAGCAACTCATTAGTCAGCTTTTCAACCATCCCTTTTTCGCCACGTCCGCGCGCGTATGTAATGATCCAGCGGATCGCCAGCGAAGTCCTCCGGTCGGCATTCACCTCGACCGGCACCTGATAGTTCGCACCACCGACGCGCCGGGTCTTCACCTCGAGCAGGGGCTTGGTGTTTTCGACTGCCTTCTTGAACAGCTTCAGCGCCTCATCGCCACCCTTCGATTCGAGCTTCGTCAGCGCTTCATAAAAGATGTTCTCGGCCGTCGAGCGCTTACCCTGCCACATCATCGAGTTGATGAACTTCGTTACCAGATCCGAGCTGTAGACAGCATCGGCCGGGACGGTCCGTTTTGCGATATGTCCTTTACGAGGCATTCAGCTTTTTAGCTCCTAGCTCATAGCTTCTAGCTTGAGCTTGCTGGCCACTGATCACTGACCCCTGGCCACTGCTTCTCAACCCTTCTTCGCTCTCTTTGCACCGTACTTCGATCTTCCCTGCTGGCGGCCTGCGACGCCAACGGCATCCAGCGTCCCGCGGATCACGTGATAGCGGACACCCGGCAGATCCTTCACGCGGCCGCCGCGGATCAACACAATCGAGTGCTCCTGCAAATTGTGCCCAACGCCAGGGATATAGGTCGTAACTTCAATCCCATTCGTCAACCGTACACGCGCCACTTTGCGGAGCGCCGAGTTCGGCTTCTTTGGCGTCTGCGTATAAACGCGGGTGCAGACACCACGCTTCTGCGGACATCCCTGCAGGGCCGGACTGGCCGTCTTGTACCGCGGCCGCTTCCGCCCTTGGGCCACCAATTGATTAAATGTAGGCACTCTTTATTGCTCCTTGGCCGCAACTCAACCGCAGCATTACGCGCACGGGCAACCCACACCTTCGCTGCTTTTCGAAAGGCGCGACAATCGCGCATCCGCAGGCATGACCGGCCTAACGCCGACCATTACTTCTCACCGCGCAACTTCGTTAGCAAGCTAACGCCGGAGAGATTCTGGAATCCCAATCAGACATTCGCTGCCGACGGTGGCACCCGGCCAAATTCCGGGGGCGCTCCGTTTCGTCAGCCTTGCCCTGCATATCCTCCCGCATAAGGACGGAAGGCGCCGCAGGTACATTTCAGCGAGGAAGTTTCCGAACCACAACGCGAATCCGGAAACGCGTTTCTCAAAAGCTCAACTGTGAGTCGCCGCACACACACTCGCGAACAGAACTCACAGCACACAACAAGCCTGGATGAACTCGCGGAACCAAATTAATATAACAACCCTTGCTAACATCGTCAACTCGTGATTTCGCATCCCACTAACGGCGTTGTGAGGAGAGCGTTTCGGAAGCGGTAACGACCCCGGACACTTCCAACAGAGAACGTGTTCGGACCGCGTACGTTCTCAGACTTGCCGATTCCCGCTCCAGCCTCTACACTACAAGTTTTCACTTTCAAGTGACGCAAAACAAGTAACGAGGAGTGCATGCGCAGGTTGCGTTCTGGCTTAGCGGCAGTAGTAGCGATCCTTTCCCTATTGAACATCAATGGATGTGGTGGGCACTCCCAGCCGGGCATTTCGCCTTTCCCCGCCAAAGTCACCATCATCCCCGCTACCAGCACTTCGGTTCAGCTCGGCACTATTTTTGCCTTCTTTGCGAGCGCGCAAAACTCGTCGAACAACAATATTTCCACCGCTTTCACTTTCCAGTCCACCGACACCTCAATCGTCAACATTGCCCCGAATGGCGTTGCCTGCGCCGGCCATTGGGACGTGGCCTTCACTGTCTGCACCCCTGGCGCAATCGGTGTAGCCCAGGTAACGGCGTCTGCCCTCGGTGCCACTAGTCCGCCAACTTATGTATTCGTGCATCCTCCCATCGACAGCATCCAGGTCAATGGAGTACTCCTTAACAACGTCCCTATCCAGGAGCCGTGTCTCTCCCAAGGCCAGACGATGACTGTCGAAGCTCACGCCTACAACCAGGGCTCCGACATCACGGCTTCGGTTGGCCCATTCACCTGGTCTGCTAACAACTTTAACGTCGTCAAAATTACCCCGCTCATCAACCAGACAGGAAACCCGCCCTACCCATTCGCGACGAATCAGGCCACGATAGCCGCCGTTAATCCTGGAATCACTCAGATTTACGCGACATCGAGCGGAGTGACAAGCACGACGTTTTATCAGCCGCAATATCAGAATGCCCAGGGAGTGACATCGCCACCCCTGGATTTCTTCGAAACCTGCCTCATCCAGAACATTGCGCTGGAAGTCGGTCCTGTCGGATCGCAGACGAATCAAACCTCATTTGTCACCGGAAAGGGAGCTGCGCAGAACATAAACGCGGTCATCACCGACGTAATGGGAAACAACTCCCTTCCCGCCGACACTCCGGTTACGTTGAGCAAAATTCCGTTGACCTGGACTGGATCGAATCCCGCTGTGCTGACGCCTCCTGCAGGCTGCACAGAATCTTGCTCGATCGCAGCACCATCGCCCGGTTCAGGATCGATTACCGCCTCCTGCTCGCCGCCAACGTGCAACATCGGATATCCCGAAGTTCCCGTAGCCTTGTCGTCGCCGCAAGCCCTGGCCGCCTGTGAAAGTTTCTTTCACCTTACTAATTGTGAGCAGTTCATCCCACTGCCGGTTTACTCCTCGCCGTTGCTACCGCAGCCGCTAAACTGCGGCCAACCACATCAGCCACCTTGCTTCCCTGCCGCCATCTCAGGCTTGGTTACCGGCGCCACAGGAGCCACATCCGTGCTGGCCACGAGTACCCAATGCCAGCATATGAATCCGCTTGATTGCACCGTGGGTCTTTACAACGTATCGACCAACCGGAACGTGGCGGGCAGCGCGACTCCGCTCCCGAATCCGCTGAACTCTCTGCTCTTCGATCTCAACGGCGACAGAGCTTACATGGGCAGCGAGACCGAGGCTGTATTGATTAACCCAGCCAATGTCGGCACTGGCTCCAACCCGTTCAGCTCAATCGGCAGCGTCACGGGAAATGTTCTGGCTGTCTCGAACAACGGAAACATGGCTATCTTCTCTGACACGCAGCTCAATCCGAATCAGGTCTTCATCGTGAACACGGCCAATTCGGGCACGCCCTCGGTGATTGCACTGACCATTCAAGCAGCGACAGCGGCGGCGTTTACACCTGACGGGCTGAAGGCATACATCTTCGGCCTTGATTCGAATTCGCGCCCGGCTTTGTTTATTTACTCCACGCTCCAGGGATTGCAGACCATCACCCCAGCGCCGCCCGTGGGCACCACGGTCAATGCGATCGCCTTCTCCGCGAATGGCGCCTTTGCCTATGTGGTTGAGCCTTCCCTCGGCGGTGGCGGGCCAGCCGTGACTGTGTACAACAACTGCGTCCGAACCGGGAACGATCCCGCTATTGTCGCGGATAATATTACGTTGAACGCGCCGGCTGTGGCCTTCAAACCCCTAGCTGATGGGATCCACTTCATCGCCCTCGAAAACAACGGATTCGATTACATCACTGTGACGTTCACGGGCATTCTGCCCGCTACGCTTGGCAATACATCAACTTCGCTCTGCCCGGTGATGACTGAGACACATACGGTGCAGAACATCAATCTGAACCTTGGGAATATCGGCCCGATTAACTTCTTTCCCTCCGCCGATGGCTCACAAGTCTACATTCTCGCCGGTGCCAGCCAGAGTGTGCTTGTCTATAACTTCTTGACGGGCGCTACTCCTGGCATTCTGCTGGCAGATAGCGCCACTCCGGTCAGCGGCTTCATGACTGCCGATGCCGGAACCATCGTGATCGCCGACAACGACAACAGGCTGCACATAGTCAGCACCGCCAACGGCGGCAGTGACCTGAATCCTCCACTCACCTTCCCCAACCTGCCGAACTACCTGAATCCGTTTTGTACAGACGCCGCAGCGCAATGCACCCTGAATCTGCTGGCATTGAGACCGTAGGATCTGTTGTATGAACGGGGAAGAGCACCAGTTTTACTCGTGCGTAAACGCGGGCCAAAAATCAAAGCGCCGTCAGGCGCCCAGGAATATCTGTTTCTGCGAAAACTTTGGCGGCCCGCTCAATCGAAGCGGTCCCGCGAAGATTGGCTACTGGGTGCTGGCCTCCAATTCTTTCCCCACACTATCCAGCACCCCATTCACAAAATGCACCGACTCCAGAGACGAAAACTTCCGCGCAATCTCTAACGCCTCGTTAATCACCACGGCCCGCGGCGTCTCCGGATACGCCAGCAACTCCGCCACCGCCGCCCGCAGCAGATTGCGATCCACCGCCGCCATGCGCTCCATGCGCCAGTGCTCGGCATGTTTCTCGATCAGCCCGTCAATCTCCGCGCCACGATCGGTTGCCACTCGAAACAAATCGTCGGCAAACCCGCGCACCTCGCTACTCGTGATCCCATGCTCGGCCCAGAACGTCCGCCGTACCTGATCAGCATCCTGCTTGCCCATGTCCGACTGAAACAGCATCTGCAGAACCATCTCCCGGGATTTGCGGCGAGTGCCCATGGTAGTTGTCAGTGATGATCAGTTGCCAGTGTACTTCAGGAGGGAACTATCCGCGCTTCTTGTGATTCCGACGACTCGCGGAGCGAGAAGGAGGAATCTGTTTTTGGCTAAGATCTGAGGTCCGTCGCCCGACGCCTTTCCGGGAACTGGAAGCCGGATGGCGGATGGCGGTCGTCAGCGCCGCCATCTCCACCGCCGCCAACGCCGCCTCGAACCCCTTATTCCCCATCTTCAGCCCGGCGCGATCGATGGCCTGTTCCAGCGTGTCGCAAGTCAGCACCCCAAACGCATGCGGCACGCCTGTTTCCTGCGCGGACTGCCCAATGCCGCGCGTCACTTCGTTGACGATGACGTCGTAGTGCGCCGTATCTCCGCGCAAAAGACATCCGATACAAATAATCGCATCGTATTTTTTCGTTCCGGCAAGAGTCCGGGCAGCAGAGGGAATCTCGAAGCTTCCAGGCACACGTGCAATCGCAATATCTTTCTTCTTCGCCCCCAGCCGAAACAGCCCATCGCACGTGCTCAGCAAAAGCCGTTCGGTGATGAAGCTATTGAACCGCGATACCACGATCGCGAAGCGCTTGCCTGAAGCGCTGAGCTTGCCTTCCTGCGCAGGAAGTACAGGCTCGGGAGGCGCCTCGATCTTGAATTTGATTTTCTTCTCCGTGTCTCTGTGCCTCTGTGGTGAAACATCTTTGAATTGATCCGTTAAAATCCGTGTGCATCCGTGGCAAAAGAAGTTACTTGCCTTTGAATTGCGCCGGCCGCTTCTCCAGAAACGCTGTCGTCCCTTCTTTCTTGTCTTCCGTCGCGCAGCATACACCGAACAGCGTCGCCTCAAGATACAGCCCCTCGGCCAGCGTCATCTCCATGCCTTTGTTGACGGCCTCCATCGCGTACTGCACGGCCAACGGAGCGTTGGCAATAATCTTCGCCGCAATCGCCTCCGCCTGCGGAATCAAATCCGACGGCGCCGTGACTTCATTGACCAGCCCGATGCGATGCGCTTCCTGCGCCGTGATCATCTCGCCCGCCAGCACCATCTGCATCGCCAGCCCCTTGCCCACCAGTCGCGGCAGACGCTGCGATCCGCCGTAACCGGGAATAATCCCAAGTTTCACCTCCGGCTGCCCCAGCTTCGCGTTCTCGCTCGCCAACCGCATCGTGCAAGCCATGGCAATCTCGCATCCGCCGCCGAGGGCGAATCCGTTGATGCAGGCAATCACCGGCTTACCCAGATTCTCGATCAGGTTGAGCACCGACTGGCCGCGATGTGTGTACTCCTTGCCGCTGACCGCATCGTGCTTGGCGAGTTCACTGATATCAGCCCCGGCAATAAACGCCTTCTCGCCCGCCCCGGTAAAAATCACGACGCGAATGTCTTTGTCGTTCTTGATGTCGTGAAACGCCGCCCGCAACTCTTCCATGGTGGCCATGTTGAGCGCGTTCAGCACCTTCGGCCGGTTGACGGTGACATAGGCGATCGCGTTTTTCTTTTCGAGAAGAATGTTTTCGAAGTTCATAAGAATGTTTTTCCACCACAGAGTCACAGAGACACACAGAGGAATTCTTTCTTAAGTTTTTTCTCTGTGCCTCTGTGTCTCTGCGGTGAATGGCCTTTCAATCCCTACAGCTTATTCGCCCGCGGCTTCTCCGGGTCCGTGTAATCATAAAATCCCTTGCCCGACTTCCGCCCGTACCACCCCGCCATAACCAACCGCTTCAGCAGCGGAGGTGACGCGAACCTCCGCTCCTTGAACTCGTCATACATCACGTGCGTAATGTAGTAAGTCGTGTCGAGCCCCACAAAATCCAGCAGCGTGAACGGCCCCATCGGATAGCCGCAGCCCAGCTTCATCGCGTTATCGATATCCTCAATCGACCCCACGCCCTCTTCATACGCGCGGACGGCATCGAGCAGATACGGCACCAGCAGCCTGTTGACGATGAATCCCGTCTTATCCGACGTGCGCACCGGAACCTTGCCCAGCTTTTTTCCGAACTCGTAAGCGGCCTGATACACCTCGTCGGAAGTCGCGATCGTACGCACGACCTCGACCAACTTCATCAGCGGCACGGGATTAAAGAAGTGCAGCCCGATGAACCGCTCCGGCCGCTTCACCGCCGTCAACAACTCCGTCACCGAAATCGAAGAAGTATTCGAAGCAAAGATCGCGCCCTTCTTCACGATGCCATCGATCGACGCATACATCTTCTTCTTCTCTTCCACATTCTCGATGATGGCCTCGATGACGATGTCGCAATCGGCCAGGTCAGACTTATTCGTCGTGCCCTTGAGCCGCGCGCGGATCGCGGTCTTCTGCTCAGCCGTGATCCCGCCCTTCTCGACCGGCCGCTCGGCAAACTTCGCCAAAGATTTCTCAATCCCGGCAAACCCCTTGTCGAGAAACTTCTGCTCGACTTCAAGTACCGTGACGTCGAATCCCGCCGTCGCGCAAACTTGCGCAATTCCGGATCCCATCAGGCCGCAACCGAGAACACCAGCTTTCCTTATTTCCATAATTGCTTCCTTCTAGAACTGTCTTGTCATCCTGAGCGAAGCGAAGGACCCTATGTGCTGGCCGGCGTCACCGGTGCTGGCGGAGTACATAGGTCCTTCGCGGCAAAAGGCGCCGCTCAGGATAACAAGGTGTTTGAATCCGTGAAAATCCGCGTAAATCCGTGGCAAAGAAGTTAGCTCATGCTCTCCACCACCATCGCGATCCCCTGGCCTCCGCCAATACACGCCGTCGCCAGCCCATACTTCTTCTTTCGCCGCCGCAACTCGTATAACAAAGTAATCACGAGCCGTGTTCCGGTCGCGCCTAGCGGATGCCCCAGCGCAATCGCGCCGCCATTCACATTCACCTTCTCGCGATCCAGTCCCAACTCTTTTTCGACCGCCAGATACTGCGCCGCGAACGCCTCATTCACTTCAATCAAATCGATGTAATCCAGCGACAGCCCCGCCTTCTGCAGCGCAATCTTCGTCGCCGGCACCGGACCTCGCCCCATCACCTTCGGCTCGACTCCGGCAATACCCCAGCTCACGATGCGCCCAAGCGGCTCCATGTTGCGCTTGCGAACTTCATCGAGCGACATGACCACGATTGCCGCTCCGCCATCGACTATGCCGCTCGCGTTGCCCGCGGTCACAGTTCCATTTTTCCCAAACGCTGGCCGCAATTTCGCCAGGCCGTCCATCGTCGTCTGCGGACGTCGGTGATCATCTTCTATTAACTGCTCGCCCGTCGGCTCGCCCTTGTGATTGCGCAACGGCACCGGAACCAATTCTTCTTGCACGCGCCCTTCTTTGTAAGCTGCATCGGCCTTCTGCTGCGAGCGAAGGGAAAATTCATCCTGCATCTCGCGCGTGATGCCCTGTTGCGATCCATAAAGTTCAGCGGTGTTCGCCATATATGACCCACAATACGAATCGAGCAGCGCCACCATCAGCGAATCCTCCAGCTTGCCGCCGGGCGCCAGCGTGAACCCGTCGCGCCCGCGGATCACAAACGGTGCTTGTGACATCGCCTCCATGCCGCCCGCCAGCACAATTTTTGCCTCGTCGGTCTGGATCATCTGCGCCGCTGACACAATCGCCTGCATGCCCGATCCGCACAGCCGGTTCACCGTCAACGCTGGAGTTTCAATCGGCAACCCCGCCAGCAATCCCACGTGCCGCGCGCCATAGAGCGCGTCTCCCGAAGTTTGCTGCGCATTGCCAAATACAGCATGGTCGAATTCCTTTGCGTCGATCCCCAAACGCTCGATCGCGCCCTTGGCCGCGACCGCGCCGAGTTCCTGCGCCGTAAAATCTTTCAGCTTGCCGCAATAACGCCCAAAAGGCGTGCGCGCCCCGCTAACAATCGCAATATCCCCTGGCTTGAGCATGATTTTCCTAAGAACTCCGACCGGAACCGATCAGAGCCGATTCGCCAAACTTGTCAGTGTAGCAGAGACGACTCCCCATAATGCTGCCTCCACGCAACCGTATAATCCAGGCATGTTGTTGACGATCACAACAACGCATCATCCAGCAACCGATCTGGGTTACCTCCTGCACAAGAACCCTGCAAACCTGCATTCATTAGAGCTTTCATTCGGCAAAGCGCATGTGTTTTATCCAGAGGCGACCGCGGAAAGATGCACGGCGGCGCTCTTGCTCGATGTCGACCCGGTCGGACTCGTACGCGGCAAAAAGGGGCAACATGAAGGCGCAACTCTTGATCAATATGTAAACGACCGGCCCTACGTATTGTCTTCCTTTCTCAGCGTCGCAATGGGCCGCGCCTTCGGTACTGCCATGACTGGCCGAAGTAAAGGGAGGCAAGAATTGGCCGATCTAGCTATCCCCTTGACTGCAAAACTTACGGTGGTTGCGTGCCGAGCAGGTGAGGGACTGATTCGGGAGTTGTTCGCGCCTCTCGGATACACCGTAACCACTGAGCGCCACCCGCTGGACGAAAAGTTCCCGGAGTGGGGAGAAGGCCCCTATTACTCCGTGACGCTCGACGGCGTAATTCGTCTGCGGGACTTTCTCAATCATCTCTATGTTTTGGTACCTGTACTCGACGCCGAAAAGCATTATTGGATTGGAAAGGATGAAGTTGAAAAGCTGCTGCGCAAAGGAGAAGGCTGGCTGGCGTCGCATCCTCACAAGGAGGCAATCGTAAAACGGTACCTGCCACGACAGAGGCAACTTGCACGGGAAGCCCTGGCCAGGCTTGCGGAAGAGGACAATCTCGATCCTGATGCGACAGAACAGGCCCATGCTGAGGAAGAAACAAAAATGGAGGAACCGATCCGGCTGTGGCAACAGCGCATGGGAGCTGTGGTTGCCGTACTGCGGTCCGCAGGAGCAAAGCGCGTTCTGGACCTTGGTTGTGGCGAAGGCAAGCTGCTGCGATCTCTGCTGGAGGAGAAGTCCTTGACCGAAATCGTCGGGATGGATGTCTCTTACCGAAGCCTGGAAATTGCGAGCCAGCGCCTAAAACTCGACCGGATGCCGACAAAACAAAACGAGCGGCTGAAGCTTATGCACGGATCGTTGATGTACCGTGACAAACGACTGGCCGGATACGACGGAGCCACAGTCGTAGAGGTAATTGAGCATCTGGATGCGCCAAGGCTAGCCGCCTTTGAGCGGGTGCTCTTCGAGTCCGCACGCCCGAAAACGATCATTGTCACGACGCCGAACTCTGAATACAACGTGAAGTTCGAAACTCTCCCGGCTGGACAATTTCGTCACAAAGACCATCGCTTTGAGTGGACTCGGAACGAATTTCAACAATGGGCGAGCAAAACTTCTGAACGCTTCGGCTATTCGGTGCGATTTCTAACTGTGGGCGAGGAAGACTCTCAGGTCGGGTCACCCACACAAATGGGGGTGTTCAGTCTGTGAACATCACCATACCTGAGTTGTCACTGGTCGTGCTGATCGGCCCGTCTGGATGCGGCAAGTCGAGTTTCGCTCGTGCTCACTTCAAACCGACAGAGGTTCTCTCTTCCGATTTTTGTCGCGGACTCGTGTCGGATGACGAGAACGCCCAAGCGGCTACGAGCGACGCATTCGATGTGCTGCACTACATTGCCCGGAAGAGGCTCGCTGCTGGCCGTCTGACTGTTGTTGATGCGACCAACGTCCAGCTCGAAGCTCGCAAACCACTGGTAGCGCTTGCTCGCGAGTTTCATGTTCTGCCGGTTGCGATCGTGTTGAACATGCCAGAAAAGCTCTGCCACGAACGCAACCAGAACCGTCCTGACCGGCAATTTGGTCCACACGTGGTGCGAAACCAGTCGCAACAACTTCGCCGTTCCATTCGAGGGTTGGAACGGGAAGGCTTCCGTCATGTCTTTGTCTTGTCCTCACCCGAAGAAGTTTCCACCGTCGCGATCACACGACAGGCGCTTTGGAACAACCTGAAGCACGAGCACGGCCCTTTCGACATCATCGGCGATGTTCACGGCTGCTACGAAGAACTGACCACCTTGCTCACTCAACTTGGCTACCGCATCGAGAACGACACGCAAGGCTCTAAAGCAATTCCGCCGGATGGGCGAAGGGCGGTCTTCGTTGGCGATCTTGTCGATCGCGGACCGAAGATTCCCGAAGTGCTTCGGCTTGTGATGAAGATGGTGGACGAAGGAACAGCATTTTGCGTTCCTGGCAATCATGACATGAAGCTGATGCGGAAGCTAAAAGGGCGTGATGTGCAATTAACGCATGGGCTGGTAGATTCCATTGAGCAGCTTGACAAGCAACCTCCCGAATTCAAACAACAAGTGGTCAAGTTCCTCGACGATTTAGTGAGTCACTATGTGTTCGACGATGGAAAGCTCGTTGTCGCGCACGCGGGCATGAAAGAAGAAATGCAGGGGCGTGGATCAAGCAAGGTTCGTGATTTTGCACTCTATGGAGAAACGACGGGCGAAACCGACGAATATGGCCTGCCCGTTCGTTATAACTGGGCTGCTGAATATCGTGGCCAGGCAATGGTTGTTTACGGGCATACACCTGTAGGCGAGCCGGAGTGGTTGAATCGCACCATCAATATCGATACTGGCTGCGTTTTCGGCGGAAAACTAACAGCGTTGCGTTACCCCGAACGCGAACTGATTTCAGTTCCCGCATTGCGGACGTACTACGAGTCTGCGAAACCTTTCTTGAAGCAAGAAGGAGCAGCGCCAGCGCTGACGGTGCAACAGCAACTCGATGACCTTCTGGATATCGAGGATGTCATCGGCAAGAGAATCATCCACACACGACTGCACCGCAGCATCACGATCAGAGAAGAAAATGCAATCACAGCTCTGGAAGTGATGAGCCGCTTCGCGGCGAATCCAAAGTGGCTGATCTATCTTCCTCCCACGATGTCCCCGTCCGAAACAAGTAAACGGGACGGTCTTCTAGAACATCCTGAGGAGGCTTTCGCTTACTACCTTCACGAAGGTGTTCATAAGGTCGTGTGCGAACAGAAGCACATGGGATCACGCGCCATCGTTGTCGTCTGTCGCGACGCCAATTCCGCTAGAAAACGGTTTGGAATTATGGAAGGGGAGACGGGCGTCTGCTACACGCGGACAGGACGCCGATTCTTCAATGAAACTACTCTCGAATTACAGTTCCTCGCACGAGTCCGCAACGCGGTCGAGAAGGCCGGCGTTTGGGAAGACCTGAAAACAGATTGGGTGTGTCTCGACTGCGAATTGATGCCGTGGTCGGCTAAGGCCCAAGAGCTCTTGCGCCAGCAATATGCTCCGACAGGTGCTGCTGCAAGGGCCGCGCTTCCCGCCGTTATAAAAGCTCTGAGCGCGTCACAAGCAAACCCAGAAGTCGCCGAAATCTTAGAACAGTATCGACAGCGCGAGGAAGCCGCAAATCTTTATGTAGAAGCCTATCGCCGCTACTGCTGGACGGTGCACTCTCTTACAGATTTAAAGCTGGCACCGTTTCATCTGCTCGCCACGGAAGGCGCTGTGCACACCGTGAAAGATCACATCTGGCATATGGAGACCCTCGCCCGAATTTGCCGAGCGGATCATGAACTGCTTCTCGCGACGCCCTTTCAAGTAGTGGACCTAACCAACAAAGCCGATCACGAGAAGGGCATCCAGTGGTGGGAAGAACTCACGGCAGGTGGTGGCGAAGGAATGGTCGTAAAACCTCTGGAATTTGTGGCAAAGGGACGTAAGGGGTTGTCGCAACCCGCCGTAAAAGTTCGAGGCCGCGAATATCTGCGGATCATCTACGGGCCGGAGTACACGTTGCACGACAATTTGCAGCGCCTGAAGAGCCGAAGACTCGGAGCAAAACGGTCACTTGCTCTCCGCGAATTTGCGCTCGGGCTGGAGGCATTAGAACGATTCGTTCACCAAGAACCGCTCCGCCGCGTCCACGAATGCGTCTTTGGCGTCTTGGCACTAGAGAGCGAACCCGTTGACCCAAGGCTCTAGGCAGAACGTTCTATGCTACCGCGCTTGCCGCCAGCGCCGGTCCTAATGCGACAATCTTCCCTGGCCCCTGCGACATCGCTTGCGCCAGCGCGTGTTCGCCGCGATTGATCACTTCGGTGACAACATCCAAAGGATCGTACTCGGTGCGGATCACAGCTTCAGCGAGTCCGGCAGAAAATAGCGCCGGTGCTCCCTGCCCATTTCCATCTTTTGCTGGAAAGCGCACGTCGGCGACGATCTTGCGCAGCTTCTCGACCGCCAGCATCGCCTCTTTTTCCGCCGTCTCGCCCAGCAGAATCGCGATTGTCGTTGTGTCATAACGAAACGCAAGATCATTCGAGCGTATGTTAGCCGCGAACATCTGCCCCACGCGCTCCATCACGGCCTGCACCTCGCCCTCGCCATATTCTTTGATCATCAGCGCACTCTTGCCGAACTGCATCAGCAACACCGAGAGTGACGACGCATTCTGAATCGCGCGCTTGCTCTCAGCCAACAGCAGATCGATGTACGACGCCCGCTTCAGCAGCCCGGATTTTTCGTCCGTGACGGAAAGATTCTTCACCAGCCGCCTCAACCCGGCGTTGTTGAGCGCGATCACCATCTGATCCGACAGCGTCTTCAGCACCACCATGTCAGCCTGTTGCCAAACACGCGGTTTGCTGTGCATCAGCACTAGAATGCCGACCGTCTCTTCTCCGTTGCTAAGCGGAATCGCCAGAATCGATGCTGGCCCAAACTCGGCCATCGCCTTCTTCGCCGATTGCAACGCAGTCGATTTCGGCGCATCGTTAATAGCCAGCGGATCATGCCCATCCACCTCCTTTTGCAGGCAGGCAACCAACTCGACAATCGCCGCCGGGCTTCCTTTTTTCGTTCCCTCAGCGCAAAACTCGTCAACCGCAGTCGGCGATAGACCGGCCTTGCCCATCGCTGCGATGCAGCGCGTCGCGTCCCAGTGCCCGCCAATTTCTTTCACCGCCGTGCTCAGCACTGACGGCGCAGTGCCCTGGTGATATAGCTTTCGTGTGATTTCCGCGACACGCGTGAAGCTGCGCACATCGGCCGCAGGATCATGCACCGGAGCCGCGGGTGCAACCGGCGCCGGAGTAGGAGCCGCCGCCGCAGGTGGCAAGGGTGCCGCTCCCGCGTATCGCGGCGTTACGCCAGCAGCCATATACAGCCGCTGCAAATCTTCGTTACGCTCTTCTTCGCGCGGAAATAATTCCTGAATTCTCTGCAACCTCTCAACCGCTTTGCTGCGCATCCCGTACTGCACCAGGATTTCCGCCTGCAGCATTAAATCCTGCAACGTCGACGCGCCCAACGTCGGCCCTTCGGCTTGCTGCGCTGGCTCTTCCGCCGGTTTGCCGACCGAACTGAAGCGCGAAGCAATCACTTTGAAACGCCCGTCGTCGACTTTGCCCTTCAACATGTCGAGCCGCTTCAAGTGCCCCGACTCATAGGGATCTACTTCCGCCGCGCGATCCAAGCACTCCGCCGCTTTGGCAAACTCGCTCGTGCTGACATAGAGATCGAACAACTTAAGCAGCGTCTGGCAATAATCGTTCTCGCGGTTCGACGCGTTATAAAGTTCGCTAAGAAACTCCAGCATCTGAGGTGACGCGCGATGCCCCCCGATGATGTCTTCCATAATGGCGATAAACTGCCGCCGCTCGCCCCGCCGCCGCTGAAACTGTTCCAGCTTACGCGCCAGCGCGACCGCTTCTTCATCCTGCTCGCCATCGAGCAAGTTGCCGATCAGCCCAATCACCTGCTGCACCCGCGACGGATTCAGCTCAAACAGTTCCCAGATCAAAGGCTCGGCTTCGGCATAGCGACCGGCCGCCACCAATGCCGAAGCAAACGCTTCTTTCAATTCCGGCATCACCTGCTCGGAACCCATCTGCGGCTCAAGGATGAAAATTGCCGCCCCGGCCTGCCCCTGCGCCAGCAAAGTCTTGCCGTAAGCAAGGGCGACAGCCGGATCCGATGAATCTTCCTGATACGCGCGCTCGTACCACTGCGCCGCGTCGCCACCCTCCGCCGCACTCAACTGTGCCACACGTGAAAATGCCGATGCCGCCGCCTTGCGGTTTCCCAGCTCAGACGCCAGTTCTGCCACGCGTAGAAAGTTCGCCTGGATCGGCTCCAGCGCCACCACTCGATCCAGAATCTCCGCCGTCTCCTGCTTCTTGCCCAGCTTGGCCAGATCAGTCAATGCCGCTTCGTAAGTGCCGACGGCCAGCTTCTTGTTCGATCCTTCGAGCAACTGCCCGAAACGCACTTTTTGCTGCCAGGTCGGAGTGCCATGCCGAGCCAGCTTCTTATAGGTAAGGCTGGCGCGGGTCGCGTCTCCCGTAGCAACTTGCCGCTCAAACAGATCACCCAGCAGTTTCACGGCGTCGGCGTTCCGATTCACCGAAAGGCACAAATCGGCCGCAAGTTGCCGCACGACATCGTTTTCCGGATCGTCACGCAGCACCAGCATGTACTCGTCGAGAGCCTCTGCCGTCTTGCCCTTCTGCAGCAGCTTCTCGGCGCGATCGATGCGCTTGGCCAGTTCGGCCCGGTCTAGTCGTTTTGTGAGTTCAGGCATGGGGAAATGAAGCGCACGACACCCTGCTCCGATTCTAGGAGTGGGGTCCTGTGGCAGCAATGCGGCAGACACCAGACGCGATTACGAAGGTCACCCCCCGACCACAGGACTTATCGTTTTTCCGTTTTCGGAAAGCGAAATGGAAGACAGAAGAATCGCAGCCTAGGATCTAAAACCATAAACCCAGCGCCGGATTCAAGCGAATTCAGAATAAAAAGTCTTGCTAGCGAGCAACTTTACGCACATGTTGGGGTTCAGATGCAATAATTTCTACGGTTCGGTTGACCAACGGGAAGGCCTCTCTATACAGCGTATGAATCAGTCAAACTAGAACAACTCCTAATTCCTGCGGAGGACGTTATGAAACCCCATGATGCTTTCGCATTTTCAGCACCGTCGCTATTGATGGCAGGCTTCGCGTTTCTCGGGGGTTCCTTCGGTGGCCAAACCGCATCAAATTCGCTCTCACCCTCTCCGGTCCATCCCCCAGCCGTTATCGCGCACGAAGGACGTAGTCCAGAGACTCGCCCCACACGCTTGCAGCCGGGGAATACCGCTTTTCGTGACACTGAGGCTGGTGTCATCACTACAGTTGTGGGCAATCACGGTTGTACCCCATTCGCGCGCGCGTGTTTTGGAGGGCCTGGCGGAGATGGCCTACCCGCCAAGGACGGATGGTTGCAAGGCCCTTCTGGATTGTTTATCGACGCTTCCGGCAACTTATTGATTGCCGATTCTTTTAATCATCGCATTCGCCAGGTCGATAGTGTCACAGGTGTGATTACGACCGTGGCTGGCAACAGCCATTGCTTCCAGAACAGGTGTGACGGATTTTTCAGTGGCGACGGCGGGCTGGCTGTTGCAGCGGAATTGAACAATCCTCGGGCTGTGACAGCAGACGCCGATGGCAACATCTTTATCGCCGACACCAACAACCATCGCATCCGGCGCATTGATAAGATTACCGGCCTCATTTCGACAATTGTGGGTAGTTTCAGAGGATTCAGTGGCGACGGCGGACCCGCCAGAAACGCTGAGTTGAACGAACCCTGGGGGGTCGCAGTGGACACTTCCGGCAATTTATTTATCGCTGACTCCGGGAATGGGCGCGTACGGCGCGTAGACCACGCTACCGGTATCATCACCACGGTGGCAGGCAGAGGCTACGGGATCTCCAGCGGTGATGGCCAACTCGCCATCAATGCGGGTTTGCCACAGCCGTTCGGGTTGTGTATCGATCCAGACGGCAATCTGTTGATCTCATCGGAGCACAGCATCCGGAGTGTAAATCTGACCACGGGAATCATTACCACGGTGGCAGGCGGTAATGGTCGAGGGTTCAGCGGCGACGACGGGCCTGCCGTCAAGGCTCAGATCACTACCGCTCAAGCGATCACAACCGATGCTGCTGGAAACTTGTTCATTGCGGATGCGGGAAACCACCGCGTCCGGCGCGTAGACCACGCTACCGGTATCATCACCACTATCGTGGGAGATGGGAAGCAGGGTTACATTGGGGATGGCGAAGTAGCCACCGGCGCAGAGGTAAGCCTGCTTATGGGCATAGCTGTAGATGGCGCCGGAAATTTATTCTTCGCTGACACCAACAATCACCGCGTACGGCGAGTCCAAATGGCGCCAGTCAAGTCCGTTATCAACAAAGGTCAAGACAAACCGCAAGCGCCAAAAAACTAAGCCAATCACTATCAGCAGGTTGAAGGTGCTTCAACGCACCGTCAGCATGATCTTAGTCGTCGCCGTCAGACCTTCCTCAGTTCCCGTGACCGTTATGGTGAAGGTCCCGGTGGTCGCGGTTCCACTGACTGTGAACATCAGCGCGCTGTTGTTGATCGCCGGATTCGGGCTGAACGACGCCGTCACGCCACTGGGCAAACCTGAAACGGACAGCGTCACCAGGCTCTTCTGCGGCGCAATCAGAATGGTCGTCGCGCCGGTGTTCCCATGTGTGATGGTTAACTTGTTAGGCGACGCGGTCAGCGTGAGACCCGGATTTACCGTGAGTTTGAGTGTGGTCGTGTGCGTCAGACTTCCGGATGTGCCGGTGATCGTCAGAGTCGATGTGCCTGTAGCGGCCGCCGCGCTCGCCTCCAATGTCAGGGTACTGGTGGAAGTTGTCGGATTTGCGCTGAAAAACGCGTTCACTCCCTTCGGCAATCCAGAAACGGCCAGTGTCACATTTCCGGTAAATCCATTCTCCGGTGTGATCGTGACTTTACTCGTTCCCGTGTCAAGCTGATTGATCGCCAGACTGCCTGGGTTGTCAGCAATCGTGAAGTTTGGCGCGGGCTTGACCGTGAGTGCGATGGTGGTCGTCTGCGCCGTACTTCCCGAAGTACCAGTGATCGTTACTGTCGCCGCGCCCGTAATTGCCGTCGCACTGGCTGTCAGGGTCAGCTTACTCGTGCTCGTAGCAGGATTCGGACTGAACCCCGCGGTCACTCCCGTAGGCAGACCTGACGCAGAGAAAGTGACGCTTCCTTTGAAGCCATTCAACGGCGTGATGGTGATCGTGCTCGTACTACTGGTTCCCTGCACAACACTCAACGTATTCGGCGACGCGGACAGTGTGTAGGCCGGCGTCACCGTCAACGCGATCGACGTTGTCTGGGTCAAACCGCCGGACGTGCCCGTGATCGTCACCGTAGATGTTCCGGTAGTTGCTGTTCCACTCGCAGTCAACGTCAAAGTGCTCGTGCTGGCAGTCGGATTGGGATTGAACGCCGCCGTCACTCCTGTCGGCAAGCCGGAAGCCGAAAGCGTGACATTGCCTTTGAAACCGTTGAGCGGCATGATGGTGATCGTGCTTGTGCCGTTGCCTCCTTGCACAATCGTCACCGCATTCGGCGCCGCGGACATCGTATAAGCCAGCGTTACGGTGAGTTGAACCGTCGTCATCTGCGTAAGACTGCCGGACTTACCGGTGATCGTAACCGTCGATGTACCGGTGGCAGCCGTCGCGCTCGCGGACAGAGTTAGTGTCGTCGTGCTAGTAGAAGGATTCGGACTGAAAGCCGCTGTAACTCCCGTAGGCAAACCGGAAGCGGAGAACGTCACGTCCGAGTTAAATCCATTCAGCGGATTAATCGTGACCGTGCTCGTTCCCTGGCTCGCTTGCGTAATCGTCAGGCTGCCTGGATTATCGGATAGTGTGAAGCTCGGCGCCTGCGTCACCGTCAGTTGAATCGCAGTCGTCGCCGTCAAACTTCCAGACGTACCGGTGACCGTCACCGTAAATGTGCCTGTAGTCGCCGTCGTGCTCGCGGTAAAGGACACTGTGCTGGTCGAAGTTGCCGGATTCGGACTGAAAGAAGCCGTCACACCCGACGGAGTTCCAGACGCAGACAGCGTGACGTTGCCGTTAAATCCATTCACCGGTGTGATCGTGATCGTGCTTTTGCCCGCCGCTCCTCCATTCGCAATCGTCACTGAGCTTGGCGATGCCGAAAGCGTGAAGCTCTTCACCAGTGCGTTGACAGTAAGGCTGATTGTCGTAGTCGCTGTGATTGAACCCGACGTTCCGGTGATCGTCACCGCAACTGTTCCTGTGGACGCGGTAGTGCTGGCCGTCAGAGTCAACGTAGTATCGCCCGTGGCAGGATTTGGACTGAACGCCGCTGTCACTCCCGTGGGCAGACCAGACGCAGACAATGTCACGCTGTCGTCGAAGCCACCCGAAGGATCGATTGTGATGGTGCTGGTTCCCTTTCCTCCCTGTAATAGGGTCAGGCTGTCGGGATTCGCCGAGAGCGTGAAGTTCGGAGGAACTCCCGGCCAGTTATTCACCAGATTGAATGCATTGACAGTACCGATCCCAGTCGCGAAGTCCCATCCGGTCGCTGTACCGAAAGCCGGCTGGTACGCACTGTTCGAAGTGGAAAGTACACCGTTCGTACCGGAAGGCTGGAAACAATTGTTTTGACCTAATTCGATCGAGCCGGTGCAAGGCAGATCGTTATCGCCCTGCGTTACATCGTGGAAGATGCACGAACTGTCGACACCCTTTCCCAGTGTCGAATTGCAAAACTTGTTGCCGACCGTGCCGTACTCGGTGTTCGCCAGATTGTAATAGACAAAGTTCGGGTTCCCCTGGCGGGCGCCGACCTTCTGATTCACTAGAGCTTGAATCCCCGCCATGATCGGTGAAGCGAATGAAGTACCTCCCGCCTGCGGCCAGTTCACGGGCGCTTCCGTGCAGGCCACGCCTCCAGGGCCGGAATAGCAGTACGGATAAGCATGCAGCCACGGTCCGTTAGCAGCAAACAACGACACGTCGGGAAGATCGCGCACGCCGTCTTGAGGATTTCCGAACAACTTCTGATATGACGGCTTCGCCCAACCCGCGCAGGTTCCACTAACGATGTTCGGTTGCGCCGGAGTTCCTGTGGCGCAGCCGCTTGGCCCACCACCTCCGCCGGTCGTGTTCAGGAAATCTGTCGATCCTTTATTGCTGTTGCAGAATCCGTTTGAACCATAGGTAACGTTGAAGCCGTTGAATTTCGCGATGAGTTCGCTGGCGCAGGAGCCGTTCCACGGAATCTCTGGGACGTAAGACAAGGCCGATTCAAACGTCGATGAATTCGTGCTGTTCCAATACGTGCCATTTGTCCCGGCAAACGTATCTCCAAAATCGGTGCCGCCAACTACAACGTCATGCGGACTTGATCCCCAGCCTGTGACTCCGATTCCGTAGATGGACTCTTCATTATCTTTGTCGCAAAATGCCGCCCCATTGTCGCCCGCTGAAACAAATACCGAAACACCTTCCGTCACCGCTTGCGCGAAGGTTGAATTGAATGCTGCATTGGCCGCGGCGCCATTGTTGGCTTCGCACTGGCCGTAGCTCAGGCTCACGATCGCCGGAGGAGTGTTGCTCTCATTCAGCAGATTCTGTAGCGCGATCAACCCGCCGAAGGTCGTGGTGGACTTGCATGCCGCCAAAACGATCGCCGCATTTGGCGCCGACGCGCTGGCATATTCGGCGTCTACAATCGCTTCCCGGTCAGTACCGAAGAGCGCTCCGGGATCGGAGCAGTTGTTCGAACCGCTCGGGGGCGCGGGATGAATCTGTGACAGCGAACCGCCAGTGAATGATGAAAGTCCAAACGTAGAACGGAACGACGTCCAGTCATCGGTCGTGAAGACATCGGTATCCTCAAGGGCCACGATGGTCTGCCCTTGTCCGGAAATACTCTTATTGAAAAGTGGCTTCAGGTTGTAAATCGTCGCCAGATCGCCAGGCACCACGAGATAATGTTGCGCTCCGTTTTCAGTGACGGTGTACTCGGTCCGCTGCGTGTGCCCAGAATGCGGCCGGAAATCATTCAACGACACGACTCCCACAATCGCGGGAACAAACGCCTCTGGAATCTGAGGATCGCTCACGTTCGCGATGTGCTTCACGCCCTTCACTTCCAGATTATGAATCTCGGTGTGGAACGCCTCCCGCACTTGCCCCGCCGTCCCGGAAAAATCGATCACTAGTCCGTTCGGATAATCCACGTTGACCTTCAGCCCATGCAACTGCAGCCAGCTCTTAATCGCATCGCGATCCTGCTGCGAGACGCCGAACCTCTCGCCGAACTCGCGGGCTTTAATCCATTGATGAAAGATGGGCGAAGACTGGTCGTGTAGATCCTCGATAAACCGATCCAGCTCGCTCTCCTGATCCGGAGAGCGCCTCAATAGGAGCAGCATGTGCTCCATGGGAAAGTTGTCGTCGACCGGTCCGCGATCGTTTTTCGGCTTTGCCTCCGGGCGTGTATTGCCACCCAAAGTGACCCGCCGCGCCTCATCGACAACTTGTGTAATTTGAATGGGATGCACGCTCTGCGCTCGCGCGGAAGACACCAACACGCTAGCGAGCACGGCCAGAAAGAGGCATGCGGAGGAGAAAACGATTGTACTGCGCACGGAAATCCTTTCCCGGAGGAGGGCCTGAAGGGGATTCCAAAACGAAAAACTGGTCGGGACTATCGAAACAACGGACGGCGCATCTTACCTTGGCTTCGAGTGCGTCCGCAAGAGTAAGGATGGAAGACTTATGGTTTAGCCTCAACGAACGAGCCTTAATGGAGTGCACACTTCCTATCCGAACTTACTAACCCCGGACTACGCCTCGCAGAAATTAAGCCTTTGGGTTCAATCTGCGCGGAATTTTGGAGCTTGTCATCCTGAGCAACGCGCTTTTTGCGTTGCGAAAGATCTAGGCGAGTCGTGCGATGCGTCGCGTCTTTTGCGATGCAAAAAATCGCGCGTCCAGCTCGCATCTTTACTCGCTTTCTGAATTGAGTGGCAACCACATTTGGGACACTCAGCCATCTCTGCTATCGTGCTCCATTGCCGTCCACCCCTCCCATCCACGAAGAAGGCCTGCGTCATCAACTCACTGCCAGCCAAATGGCCATGGTCGCCGTCGGAGGCTCCATCGGCACCGGCTTGCTTCTCGGCTCCGGCGCGGCCATGGAGATCGCCGGTCCCGCTGCCATCCTTAGCTTCATCGTTGCCGCCTTCGTCAACTTCACCTTTGCCATGGCCATCGGCGAGCTCGCTTGTGCCCACCCCGCCGCCGGATCGTTCGGCGTCTACGGTGAACTCTATCTCAACTCCTTCGCCGGATTTCTCGCCCGCGCCGGATACTGGGTCGGCATCGCCCTCAACATCGGCGCGGAAATGGTCGCCGCTGCCACTTACATGGCGTACTGGTTTCCCAGCGTGCCCGCTTATGTATGGGTGGTGACTTTTTCCACGCTGCTGCTCGCCGTCAACCTGCGCAGCGTCGGCTCCTACGGGCGATTTGAGTTCTGGTTCTCAATGATCAAGCTCGTGACCATTCTTGCCTTCATCGTCATCGGTGCTTCCCTGCTGCTCAGCGGCCGTGCCACTCCTCAATACAATGTGCAGGGCGGATTCTTTCCCAAAGGCCTGTGGGCGCCGCTCATCGCCATGACATACGCTGTCTACAGCTTCGGGGGATCGGAGATGGTCGCCGTGGCTTCGGGCGAGTCTCGCTCCGCCAATGATGTTCGCCGTGCCGTCTGGCTGACCTTCTTCACGCTGACTCTGGTTTACGTCGGAGCGATCGTCGTCCTGCTCGGCGTCATGCCCTGGAATCACGCCGGTGTTACCGAAAGCCCCTTCGTGGCCACATTCCGCATCGTGAAAATTCCTCACGCGTCAGCGGTGATGAACTTCGTCGTACTCACCGCTGCGCTCTCCGGAGCCAACGCCGCTCTTTACGTCGGCTCGCGCATGGTCTTTTCGCTGGCACGCACCAGATGGGCTCCCGCGCGCCTTGGCCGGCTCAACCACGAAGGCTCGCCACAACTCGCGGTCGTTGTCACCTGCTTCGGAATTCTGGTCTCACTCGCGATGGTTCTGTGGGCACCCGCCAACGCCTTCCGTTACATGATTGGCACCGCTTTCACCGGACTGATTCTCTCCTACCTCATCTCTCTCGCTGCACACATCAGCTTCCGCCGCCGGAAGTCCGCAGAAGAAATCGCCGCGCTGCCTTTGCGTTCGCCGTTAGGCATATGCGGATCGATCATCGGCTTCATCATGATGTCAATCGTGCTTGTCCAAACTTGGTTCCATCCCATCGTCAATCTTTGGAGCGGCGTCGCATGCTTGATTCTTCTAACATTCGCCTTCCTGTTGGCTAGATCCCATCAGCGATAGCTGCCCCTTCCACTTGTCATGACAGATCTTGACTTCGTTTTTGAATTTCCGAACAAGCTCGCAAGAATATCTCCCCTGTGCAAAGCAGCCTAACTTTTTACGATAAATTCATGTTCGAGTAACACAACCCACCCAACTCACATTTACAGTCCCCTTCGACGCAACCCGTCAAAATCAAGGAGGTCTGACGTGAGCTTTCACGCGTTTCTGTCCGCTCGCTCAAAGTCACTGCCCAAACTTCTGAACCTCATCCTTGCAGCAGTCGCTCTTGCCCCGATCGCTGTTGAGCGCGCTGACTACGCAGCGCGACGCACTCGCGGTGCAAATCATCACGCTCCTCGAAAACGCAGAATTCAACGGACAAATCATCGACTTCCAGACGGCCACCTCGCTAGCTGCTCAGGCGGACGAGTTGCTTGGAGAAGTGGAACAGTTGCAGAACGGAGACTAGAAAGCTTCTTTCTGACCGTTTCACAACGGCAGGACGTGGGCGCACGCTCATGTCCTGCCGTCTTTTTGGCTTTGTCATGCTGTCTCTAACGACACCGGACGCGGGGCCTTTCACTACGGCGCATGGGGTTCGCAACTAGAAGGTCTAGTCCGATGCTGGAAAATATTAAAGGCAGGCGCAACGCACCTGCTTTTTCATTTAGACCGCCGTCCGAGGCGCGTATGATATGCGGGGATTCCGAGTTTTTAAATACACGAGGAATGAAAAACCGGTCGCAATAATAGGGACATGGCCTGCGATGCAACTCCCAGGACACTAGTCTTTTCCGCCCAATCGAGTAAGATTTTTGAGGCCCCGCACAGCGAGGCGTGCCATGAGCTTCCCCTTTTCACCCAAGAATTGGCAGGCTGTTAACGAGGTCCGGCACGGCCAGGGCGAAATGGACCTCGACCTTCGAGGTTAGAGCGCTTGGAGAAAAGACGCGGCCAGCAGCCCCACACCGAATCCAAAACACAGCTCGTTGAGCAGATCAATAACTGTCTGCATTCGGGCGACTACTCTCGCGCCCTGGATTTGTTGCGAGACACAGCCACCGTATTCCCCAACGATGCGGAGTTGTCCGAACTGGAAAAGCTCGCTCAGGATGGCCTGAAGCGTAACGCCGAAGCGCAACGTCTTATCACCGAAAGCCAGGAGTTGTTTGCGCAGCAGAAGCCAGCCGGAGCGATTCAGTTGCTGCGCAAAGCCTACGAACTGGATAAAAACAACTCTCTCGCCCGCTCCATTCTGGCCAATGCGCTCGTTGAGCACGCGCATTCCATCGTAGAAACCGATTGGCTGGAAGCCGAAAAGGTGACCAATCAGGCGCTCAACCTGAACCCTGCGCATCCCACGGCCAAAACGATCCTCAACCTGATCGTAGAACAGAAAGAAAAAAGCTCTGTCGAGGATTGGGTTTCGCAGGCGAGCAAGTTGCAGTCCTCGGGCGATCTATTTGCAGCCTTGGCGTGGGTTGCAGAGGGATTAGCCGTTCATCCCCACGATCCCAAGTTGCTTCAGATTCAGGATGCAATCCAACGTGACCAAGAAACTCGGCGACGCCAGGATCGCCGGAGCGACTTGGAAGAACTGCGGCGCCTGCAGCGCGAAATCGACGGGGCCGCGGACATTGCTGCAAAACAAGCATTAGCCGAGCGCATACAAGCGGTGGCCGCCAAGCATTGGACCGATGGAGAAATCTTATCTATCGCCAATGCCCTTCTCCTCCGCTTGGGATTGATCCCCCAAGAAGGCTCCAGTGGGTCGGCGCACCGCAAAGGCGCGGCAGTCATTCTTCACGTCCCGCGCCCTAGCGCTCCGAAATCTGCAAGCGCGGCTACCAGCCCGGTTTTGGCGAGACCGACTCCAGCAAGTCAGGTTCCGCCGAGTGCGACTCCACCAAGTCCAGCTCCGGCGATCTCGGCTGTTCTCACGAGTTCGGTTTTACCGAGCCAGGCTCCAACAAGTCCGATTCCACCAAATCCTGTTGCGGCAAGTCAGGTTCTACCAAGTCCTGTTTCGCCGGGTCCGGCTCCATCAAGTCAGCTCGCACTTGGAAATATTCCCGCCGCCACGATTCCGCCGAGCAAAGTCCCGCTCAGGACTGCGCCACGGGGCAGAGTCCGGACCACTCCACCAGAGTCGCAGGTCGCGCAGCCACAGGCTACCACCGTTCCCGCTGTCGAATTCTTCGAAACGGCCGCCAAATTCACCTCCCCGTCGTCCCAACCAAAACAGGCCCCGAGGTCGAACTCTACAAAGTTTATCCTTATCTCGGCCGCCTCTATCGCCGCGATCATTCTGGTCGGAGTGATCTCCTTCTTCGCGGGAAGACATCACGCTCAGCCCGTAGTGAAGACGCCCACTGCGGCTCCGGCCGTCGCCGCGCTCGCGGTCTCAGCGCCTACCGTCTCTGCACCGGCAACCTCAGCCCCGGCTGTCTCCACTCCTGCACCAACAACTCCCGAACCATCTCAGCCCGATTTGCGCCCTTCTTCCGATACCGCTGCCAGAAAAGCAACGCTGCCAGAGCCTTTAACCTCTCACGATCAGCCGCGCGCCGACACCGGTCCCGCGTCCACATTGAGCACAGGCACGGAGTCTGGGCGCAACCTAGGCACACTTCTTATCGTTGCCGGTCAAGACAACGCCAAAGTTTTTCTCAACGGAAAACTTCAAGGGCAACTCACTCAGGGCGGGCAATTGCGCCTATCGAATCTCGAGCTCAAGGATTATGTTGTCCAAGTTTCGAAGAACGGCTTTCAGGACCCTCCCGAGCAACAGGTCCGCATTCGCAAGGGCGAACAGGCCAAGCTCATTTTCAACCTCCAACCTCAGCCCCAGCCACAACCTCGCTTGGCCTTACTGACCATTAAGGGCGGCGCTGTCGGAACCACAGTTTTCATCGATCAAACTCTCGTCGGTACTATTCAGCCCGATGGCACGTTCTCCGTATCCACTGTCAATCCTGGAGACCATACAGTCGAGCTGCGCAAGGAGGGATTCAAGCCGCGCCAGTTCAAAGAGCACTTCGTTGCGGGCGGGGCCATATCTCTCGCAGCTGCTGACGCCGCGCTGGAAGCCGCTCCCGGAGAATTGAGAATTACCTTCGCGCCCGCCGACGCCAAAGTTGCAATCGTGAAAGGTGACTTTCTGGCAATGGTAAGCAGTGGGGTCCCGCTCAATCTTGCCGCTGGTACGTACACTCTTACCGCGCGAACCGCCGACAGGTTCACGCGCTCGTTCACGCTCGAAGTCAGCGCCGGTCAATCCAAGACTCTGGATTTTTCTCTCGCCCCGAATGGTATGTCGAAGTGGGATGACCCAGGCGCCTGGAAGCATGAGGGAGATTCTTTCATTCGCAAAGGAGGGGACTTCGTTCTGTACAACGTCGTTCCTGCCTCGGGCACCTTCGTTTTTTCCGCGATGCCTGCCAAGGGTCACCTCTTGCAGTGGGTGGTCAACTACACCGACTCTAAAAATTACGTCCTCTTTCAAATGGACGACAATAACTTCTACCGCACTGTTATTCGCAACGGGGAGAAAACGGACGAGATCAAAGTTCCCGATAAAAGCGACAAGAAAACTTTCCGCGCGTTCTACATTCGCGTCAGCCCCACCGAGATCGTCCACGAAATCAGAAACGGAGACAGTTGGACCGTCGTTGATCGCTGGACACAGCCCGGGGCTAATCTCAGTTTGGGCAAGTTTGGCTTTTACTTACCAGGCAACGACCAAGTGGCGCTATCCGGCTTCGCCCACTACGCTGACTTGAGTATTCGGTAGCTGGACCTTCTATGACAGCCGCAATATAATGTTGAAACATCACAATATCTCTCAGAATCCAGGCCACACTCGGAGAGCTCAGGGTCGGACACACGGAAGTTATCCAGAAATGGCAAACCGAAAACTTGGGCCTTCGGGGCGGTTGTTAACCTCCAGATTCCCTTGGTAACCCATTCGTACACTCCCTTTCGGTAACCCTTGGTAACCATGCGGTCTGTGACGCCCGGTCGTACAATTGGCCTTGTCCGGTCGGCCATCTGCCGATATGACAGATGACTGCACGGTTTTGTCCGGGGTTACCGTTTCCGGCAGGTTCTGTACAAGATCTGTATTGGTTCTGGAGCTCGCACTCTATGGCGTTGTTCGGCTTCAACAAACAGAAAGTTCTCGCCAATGCGGAGAAGTATGTCCAGCAGGGCAAGCTGCAGAATGCCATTTCGGAGTACGAAAAAGTCCTCAAGAATGACGCGAAAGACCTGACGGTTGCCAATACCGTCGGCGATCTCTATTCGCGCATCGGCGAAACCGACAAAGCCACCGAGGCCTTCAAGACCGTAGGCGATGCCTATGCCAGCCAGGGATTCACGGTCAAGGCCATCGCCATGTACAAGAAGATCAGCAAGCTCAAGCCTTCGCTTGAGAGCCTGCTGAAGCTGGCCGAACTCTATACGCAGCAGGGCCTGTTCAACGACGCCCGCGCCCAGTACCTGCAGGTCGCCGAGGAATTTCTCAAAGCCGGCGAACTCGAAAACGCTGTTCGCATTTTCCAGAAGATTCTCGAGATGGACCCGGAAAACAGCAATATGCGGGTTCGCCTCGCCGAAGTCTACATCCGGCTTGGGAAAAAGACCGAAGCCTGGCAGATCTTCTCCGCTGCCGCCGAAAGCATGCGCTCCAAGGGATCGCTCAACGGCGCCGAAGAAGTTCTGCAGCGCATGCTGCAGCTCGATCCGGGCAATACTTACGCCCTGCTGATGCAGGGCAAGAACTTAATCGAATCCGGCGATGCCGCTGCTGCGGTCTCCACACTGCAGAAGATTCCCGATATTGATTCCAACCCCGACGGCCTGCGCGACCTGCTCAAGGCTTATCTGCAGACTGGACAACTCTCTGACGCGGGAGCGGTCGCCAGCAAGCTGCTGACGGTCCACAACGATCTGACGGCCATCTCCAGCTTTGCCGATGCGCTTATGCAGGCAGGTCAGTACGAGAACGCGCTGCAAGTTTACGATCAGCATGCCGAACGGTTGTTGGCGGAAAATTCCGATAAGGTCCTCGAGCACCTGCACGCCATCATCGGGCATGTGCGCGAAAATCCGGATTCGCTGCAGAAGCTGCTCGATCTCTTTAACAAAGCCGGTGAGACCACCCACGTCGGCGAAGTTTCGGAATTGCTGGCTCACGCCAGCGTGCAGTCGGGCGATCTGTCCCGCGCCCGCGATTTGTATCAGAAGCTGGCCACGATCGAGCCGCAGAATCCGATCCACATGCAGAACTATCAGCAGGTGGTGGGACAGCTTAGCGGCACTTCCGGCACGAAGCTGATCACGCCGGAAGAGGCTGTGGTTCTGATCGACGATCTGGAAGCGACCGCGCCGTCGGTGCATCAACACTATTCCGACGAAGTCGCGCTCGCGGTGCGCTCCGCTTTGACCGACGCGGAATTGTTCATCTCTTACAACATGCCAGCCAAGGCTCTCGGACCTCTGGTCGGAGCCTTGCCGATGGCGCCCATCGATTTGCGCCTCAATCAGCGGCTGGCTGCGCTGCACACGCGGGCGGGACGCTTCGCAGAAGCTGCGGTCTGTTGCCGCACGCTGCAGAGCGTCTACTCCGACGCCGGATATCCCGAGGAAGCCACGCGCTACGGCGAACTCGCCGAGCGTTACGAGGAGCGCACTTCGTCTCCCGCGCCTGCCGCCTCCGAAGAGGAAGCGCCCATCTATCTCGATGCCGCTCCGCAGGCGCAAGCCGCGGAACCAGAGGTGGCAGAGTTTTCGGTGGACGAGGCTTCCGTGGACGAAGCCGCAGTTGTGCCCGAAGCCGTGGTGGAAGAGGCTCCGGTCGCAGCCTGGCCATCTGCTCACGCGGAAGCGGAAGAGATTACTGTTGAGCCTGCCGCCGACAATGAATTCGCCGTGGAGGAAACTCCTGCCGCCACTGCCGAGCCGGAAGCCGAGTCATCTGAAATCGATCTTTCGTCTGAGTGGGACGACGCCATCACTGTCGAAGGCGACGAACCAGCAGTAGACGCTGAGGCCGTCGAAGTTTCCACCGAGCCGGAAACGCCCGCTCCGAAGGCCGCTGGCGCTCAGAAAGCTGCGCCCAAGATCGCACCCAAAGTCGAGGAACCGGCGGAAGACAAGTCCGAAGAAACGATCGAAGAGATTCGCTTCTATCTGGGCCACGGTATGCCCGAGCAGGCGCAGGCAGCGCTCGCCAAGCTTCAAACCCAGACGCGCGATCACGCGAAAATCGCCGCGCTTCGCGCTGAAGTCGAAGCTGCGACGCAGGAAGCCGCTAAGCACGAAGAAGCTGCTGCGGTTGCCGAGGAACCTGCTGCCGAGGAAGTTCAGTTCGAAGAACTCACTGCCGACGATATCCCGTCCGCCGAAGTGGAAGTTGAAGAAACTCCTGCGGCAATCGAAGAACCGGCTATAGACGAGCCTGTAGTTGAAGCCTCAGTAGAGGAAGAACACTCCGTTGCCGCCGAAGCTTCCGTCGAGCCTGAACCCGAGCCTGTAGTCGAAGCGGGCGTGCTTAAAGAATTCGTCACCGATCTTGAGTCGTCGCTAGGCGATGGATTCCTGCCTGGCACTGTGACCAAACCCGCTGCGCCTCAGCCCACCGCGAAAGCTGAGCCGAAAGCAGCGCCCGCTCAGGCTCAGCCTGCGGTTGCACAAACCGCGCCAGTATTGGGCGAGTTCGTTGCGGACATCGAAGCATCGTTGGGAGAAGATTTCCTCAAAGCCGCGCCCGTTGCGGAAAAGGAACCGGCAGTCGCGAAGGCCAAGCCCGCGCCGCCGGCAGCTCCTGTTGTAGCCCCGAAGGCTCCCGTCGCTGCGCCGAAAGCCGCACCGCCGCTCGCGGCCAGTGCCGCAGCGTCAGCGGCTCCAACATCTCACGTCACGCCTGTGGTACAACCGAGTGCGTCAGCGTGGCCCACGCCCGTAGTTGAAGCTGCGAAGCCGCATCCGCCAGCAAAGCCTGCGGTGCCTGCTCCTACACCGGTGCCTGCCGCTCCCGCTGCCAAAGCTTCCCCATTCGGAGAAGATGCCGGCGTTGACCTCGCCGAAATGTTTGGCGAGCTTAAACAGGATCTTGAAGCCGACGTTGCCTCCGCCGACGAAGATCCGGAAACACATTACAACCTCGGTATCGCCTTCCGCGAAATGGGCCTGCTCGACGAGGCCATCGGAGAGTTGCAGAAGGCCTGCCAGGCTTTCGATCGCGGGCATCCGTTCCAGCAGATCATGCAGACGTATACCTGGCTGGCGCAGTGCTTCCTCGAAAAAGGCGTGCCTGAGGCCGCTGTGCGCTGGTACGACAAGGCTCTCAACGTCCCCGGCATCGATGGCGAGACCCGTGTCGCCCTAAACTACGAACTCGGTGGCGCATTCGAAGCCGCAGGCGACAAACCTGCGGCGCTCAAGCACTTCACCTCGGTCTATTCCAATAACATCGACTATCGCGACGTGGCCGAGCGCATTAAGGCCTTGAAGTCGTAAAATAGCCCGATGGCTTTTGTACCTCTTTTCCTCTACTTGGAGTTCCCTGCGCACAGGCACGGTTCCGTTTTGCGGAGCGCCGCGGATGAGTGAACCCCGGATAACTGAACCCCGAATGACTGATCCTACGCCGCTTCCGGGTTCCTCTGGCTCTCGCACGGAAAACACTTCACCGGCAGGCGAGGCGCGTACGGCGGTCCTGGATCCTCCCGAGGTGGTAACGCCGCCACCGAGCCACAGCCGGGTACAGGTCTGGATGCACCGCATCTCGGTCTTTCTCTTTGTTCTGATCAGCGCAGTGGCAGGCGTGCTGCTCATCATCCTGCCCTGGACACCGGAGTGGACCGACAACTCCCTGCTGCTCTCCTACCCAGGTCTGCGCATGGTAGTGACCAATGGATTTGTGCGCGGCCTGTGCAGCGGCCTGGGCCTACTCGATATCTGGATCGGCTTCTGGGAGGCGCTCCACTACCACGAACAACGCTAGCCGCAAGGTATTATGTGGGATAGCCGCCCTCGGCTGTCCTGTCGAGCGCAGCTCGGCTGTTTTTGACGGCCCCGCACCATTGTGAGAATCCATGACTGAAAGACTCAAATCCGCTCCGGTCGCTTATCAGAACGAACCTTTTCTAGACAGCCCGGACGGCCGCATTCTCCGCATCCTCGCCGAATATCAGGAACCGCTGGCCCGCTTCCGTCGCGAACAGATTCAGGACACCGTTGTCTTCTTTGGCTCTGCCCGCTTTCATGGCCGCCAAGATGCCGAGAAGAACCTGGCGACCGTCGGAAAAAATCACGGCAGCGTTCCTCTCGCGCAACTGGAAAAAGACTTGAAACTCGCGCAGGCCGCGGTCGACATGGCCCGCTACTACGAAGACGCGCGCAAGCTCGCTCACATGCTGACCGAGTGGTCGATTCAGATTCCCGCGCGGCGTCGTCGCTTCGTCGTCACTACCGGCGGAGGTCCCGGCATTATGGAAGCGGCGAACCTTGGCGCCCACGAAGCCGGAGGCAAGACCATCGGCCTCAACATTCAGTTGCCGTTCGAGCAATATCCCAACGAGTACATCACGCCGTCGCTGAACTTCCAGTTCCACTATTTCTTCATGCGCAAGTTCTGGTTCGCCTATCTGGCCAAGGGATTGGTCATCTTCCCCGGTGGCTTCGGCACGATGGACGAACTCTTCGAAATCCTCACCTTGGCGCAGACCGACAAGCTGGCCAAAAAGATTCTGGTCATCATCTACGGTAGCGAATACTGGAACAAGATCATCAACTTTCAGGCCTTCGTCGACGCGGGCGCAGTCTCCCCTGAAGACCTCGACCAGTTCAAGATTGTCGACTCTCCCGATGAGGCATTTGAGTTCTTACGCGATGGATTGACGAAGTACCACCTCGGCGGCGCGCCTAAGAAAGAAAAGGAACGCGAGATCACGCCGGAGATCGCGAAGACAAGACCGTAAGTCGCGTTTATATAGGGGCAGCCGCCTCGCTATCTGGCGGAGCGAGGCTTCGCACTTTTCCCAGCGAGAGTTGGCGTCGTCCCGCACAGCCGAGGGCGGCTGTGCCCACAAGCTGAATTAAACTGCCATCTGATGCCTGCTCGCTGCCTTCTCTACTACATCACCGACCGCAGCGCGTTCTTCGGGGACGAACCCACGCGCCGGCGCTGCCTGCTGGAAAAAATTTCCGAGGCCACACGCGCGGGAGTGGACTATATTCAACTGCGTGAAAAAGATCTGTCAGGACGAGAACTGGAATCGCTGGCGCGTGAAGCGGTCCGCATTATCACTGGACTGAGGACTAAGAACCGAGAACTGAGAACTGCCCTTCTCATCAATTCACGAACCGACATCGCGCTCGCAGTCGAAGCCAACGGCGTTAACCTGCGCTCCGATGACATTTCTCAACAAGACGTAAAACAAATCTGGAGCATATGTGGCGCGGGCACTCCCTTCGACAAGCTCAGGGCAGGCTCTACCCGGGAAACCTCACCACAACCACCTGTGATCGGAATCTCCTGCCATTCCCCGGAAGAAGTCATCCAGGCAGCCGCTAACGGCGCGAGCTTCGCCGTTTTTGCTCCTGTATTTGAGAAAAAAGACGTTCCCGGCACACGGCCAACAAGTCTTTCTCAACTCGAACAAGCCTGCCAAGCCAAAATCCCAGTCTTTGCCCTCGGAGGAATCACTCTCTCCAATGCCCGTTCTTGCCTCGAAGCCAGAGCTGCAGGAATCGCGGCCATCCGCCTTTTCCAGGAGAACGACATCGCTGCTGTCGTGAAGGAACTGCGTGCCTAACCTACCCACTTCGCTCCTGTCTTCAACACTTGCATCACCTTCGCCAGACGCCGCTTCTTTGTCTCTTCCTGCTTGGCGCCGGTGATCGAAACTGCCATTTCTTTCTTTACTGTGAAAGCCAATCTGTCCCACTGCTCCCGCGCCTTCTTGTTCTTTGCCAACTCTTTCTTCAATCCCGGAGGCGCTTCCATCGTGCGCTCTTCGACATCACGCTCCATCACGATGTCCACTTCATCGCCGGCCTTGACCTTGGCACCTTCGCGCATCGTCTTGTTCACGCCCATGCAGTAGCCGCCGCCCATGGGCATAAGCGAAGAGCGAAACGGAAAACCATTGATCGTGCCTCGCACGGGCACGCGGGCGCGCGTGCCGAACGTTGTTGGCACGTCGAACGGAGCATAGAAACCGGTCGCAGAGCTTCCATCTTGACCGACAAGTTTGATTTTGAATCGCAGTTTTTTCTCAGCCATCCGCATCCTCCACACAATCCTTCAATGAGCAGGGGGCTGGTAAACTTTAATGCTGAACGGCCCCATCGGCAACATTCATGACGCCTACTCCGGCCCAGTGGCACACCCCAGCTAGCGTGGTCGCGCTCGCACCCAAGCCGATCGAACCTAATCTGGTGCGCATTCCTGAAGGCTGGTTTCTGATGGGCTCAAACACTGGTCAGGACTGCGAACGCCCCGTCCACCGCGTGTGGATAGACGCATTCTTTCTCGCGGCGAGGCAGGTCACCAACACCGAATACGGTCTTTTCCTTCGCGCAACTTCGGCGCTGCCGCCGCCATTTTGGAGCGATTCGAACTTCAGCCATCCCGAGCAGCCTGTGGCAGGAGTCTCATGGCACGAGGCCACGCGTTACTGCGAGTGGCTAAGCGCGCAGACTGGACGTCGTTATCGCCTGCTGACCGAAGCCGAGTGGGAGCGCGCCGCGCGCGGAGGCCTCGAACAAAAACAATTTCCCTGGGGAGACGATCCTCCGCAATCTCTGCCCAACTACGCGACGCGCTGGCAAACCGGGCCCGAGCCAGTCGGGCAGTACGCTCCCAACGCCTTTGGCCTTTACGATATCGGCGACAACGTGCACGAGTGGTGCAGCGACTGGTACGACCCGAATTACTACGCCGCATCGCCGGAGCGCAATCCACGCGGGCCGGAGCAAAGCCCGATGAAGCTCCAGCGCAAATCGTCTCGCGGCGGATCATGGCGACACCACATCAAGGTCGCCCGCTGTTCCGCGCGATCGAGCATCCCTCCGGAATTCCAATACGCCGACTACGGATTTCGTGTTGCGTGCAACTTGTAACACTCCCCTATAATTTGTCATTCCGAACCGGGCGCAGCCCGGTGAGGAACCTGCTTTTCGCCGGCGCAATCCAGAACTCAGAGGTTCCATGTTCCGTCCCGACCTTCTCAAAGACAAACGCATCCTCATAACCGGTGGGGGCACGGGCCTCGGCAAAGGCATGGCCCAGCGCTTCCTCGAACTCGGAGCCGCGGTCCACATCTGCGGACGCCGCGAAGACGTTCTCGAACAAACCGCCGCCGAGCTTTCCACCAAAGGCAAAATCCACACTATCCCCTGCGATGTCCGCAACCTCGACGCCGTCGAAGCGATGATCGACTCCATCTGGAGCGAGGGACCGCTTGACATACTTGTCAATAATGCTGCCGGAAATTTTATCGCTCGTACGGAAGAACTTTCCCCCGGTGCATGGAACTCCGTAATCGGCATCGTGCTGATGGGAACGCTCAACTGCACGATGGCGTGTGGGCGCCGCTGGCTCAAGGCGAAGCACGACGGAACAGTCCTTAGCATCTCGGCGACCTATGCGCCCGTCGGATCGGCTTACGTCGCGCCGTCAGCCGTCTCGAAAGCCGGTGTCGAGGCGCTCACGCGCAGTCTCGCTGTCGAATGGGGAGATCGCGGAATTCGTCTGAACGCCATCGCGCCCGGCCCGATCCCCACGCAGGGCGCATTTTCGCGAGTGCTACCGCGTCCGGAACTTGAAACACTCGCGCTCGAACGCAACCCGCTGCATCGCTTCGGCACGGTTGAAGAGCTCGCGAATCTGGCGGCATTCCTCGTGAGCGATGGATCAGGGTACATCAACGGCGAAGTCATCCGCATGGATGGCGGAGAATTTCTGCAAGGCGCCGGAGAATTCAGCAACCTCGGCCGCGTGCTCAAAGAGGAAGACTGGCAGGCGCTCAAGCCGAAAAAATCTGGCGCGAAGAGCTAACCTTGGAGGGAAGTGTCGGCATAGACTGGGCGAGGCCTCAGAGGCTAAAGCCTTCTTCTTGTTTTGGGCTCAGCGGCGCGGCTGGAAGCCACACCCTTCCCAAACCGTTTATCCTTTCTGGGGCTTTCTCAGTGCCACAAACGCCTATCGATGGGATATACCCAGCACAAAATCCGCGGCATCAACCGCTCATTCTTTATGGCCGCGCTAGCCTTCGCGGGATGGGCGCTCGTCTGCGCCTGGACCGGATGGCCGCGTAGCTTCCGCCTCAGTGGCGCGACAGGGTTCGTCCTCTTCTCTCTGGCAGCTGTGTTCTTTATGGCGTTCCCGGTCATCTGGGCGCGCTTCCCCGAGAAACATCCCGTCTATCACGAACTGCGACGCTATGGCAAAGTTCGTGAAGTCTCCGAGCGCCTCGACTCAGAAATGACCGGACGTGTGGAGACCCTCGGCCCTTTCCGTTTCACCACGAATCTCTTGGTCTACGACTCCGGTCATGAATTTCAGATGGTCCCTTACGATCAGATCGCCTCTGTCGAGACGGCCTCGGACGAAGACACTCGCACCATCGTCGTTCACACGCGCAGCGGACGCCGCTATCAGTGGTATCGCGCCTGGATGCAGGGAATTTTCGATCCGGAGAAAGTGTTAGAGAAGATTCGCGCCGCTGCGCATCTGGAAGATCCGCTGGGCAAGGAGAAGCGGGCTTAGTCCTTGTCCTTGGCGGGCAGCACAATTGCCTTCAGCATCAAGTTCACCAGACTCAACACAATCGCGCCCACAAATGCGGCGAAGAAGCCGTGCACTTGAAATCCCGGAGAAAGCAGCGCCGACGCCAGCTCCAGCATGAGCGCATTAATCACAAACCAGAACAGTCCCAGTGTCAACAGTGTCAGCGGAAAAGTCAGAATCTTCAGCAGTGCGCCAATGGTTGCGTTGATAAATCCAATCACCAGAGCCGCTACGAGTGCAGCCACAGGCCCGTGCACGGAAATCCCCGGCACCACTTGCGCCACGATCCACACTGCAATTGCGCTCAGCACCCAGCTTAAAAGCAGCCGCATCCGAATCTCCTCACAGCCAGAACTATAGGCCGACTCGATCTCTTTGTCATGCGGGCTGTCTTCACGCGGCGATTCCGCGCATACGAGTCGAGTTTCCCACCCTAGCCGCAAAAAACGCGGCTAGGATGGGGCACCCTCGGCCGTGGATGCCCCACTCTTTGCGGTTTTCGAAGGGTGGGATTCAATCTCCCTATCCCTCGGTCACATCTTTTTAAAAATTAACGCCTCATTTGCCGTGCTCCGCGCGCCATACGGTACACTACGCAATTCAACTTCAAGGAGGATGCATGCCCGACCCCGCACTCAGCGGATCAGAATTCAAAAAACAGCTTCGCGCCGGAACGCCCAAGATGGGCCTGTTCGTAAACTCTCACAGCCCCACCGTCGCCGAACAACTCGCGCACAGCGGATACGACTGGCTCCTGATCGATACGCAGCACGGCCCCATGGGCTACGAAAAACTTTCCGCCATGTTGAGCGGCGTGGCCAGCGGCGGCGCGAAATCAATAGTTCGTGTCGGCGGATACGACGACCGCCCCGGCATCCAGCAGGCGCTTGACCTCGGCGCCGACGGCGTCCTCATCCCGTACATCAACAGCGCCGAAGAAGCGCGCCAGGCCGTCAGTTGCGCGAAATACCCAACGGTCGGCACGCGCTCGGTGTATTTCCCGCAGCGCAGCATGGACAAAGCCGGACTGCTCGGCTACGCAGGGACCTGGAACAACGAAGGCATCGTCGCGTTGCAAGTCGAGACTGCGTCGTGCATCGAGCACATGGCCGAGATCGCGGCCGTCCCCGGCGTCGACATTTTGTTCCTCGGCCAGAACGATCTCTGCATGTCGATGGGTCTCTTCGAAAAATACAAATTCCCCGACATGTACACATCGCCCGAACTCGACGCAGCGACCAAAAAACTCATCGAGAACGCGCACAAGAATAAGGTCATCCTCGGCCTCTTTCTGTTTGGGACCGCGCGTGTTGGCGAATTCCTCGACAAAAGTTTCACCTTCATCAGCGTCGGGAACGACTTGCATCACATCCTGACGCAGACCGCAGCTTACGTCGGCGACATGGAGAAGACATCACAGGAAAAAGGCAAGCCGTGGAAGCGCCGCTCGACCGCGCTGTTTTAAGTATCTCGCTTCGTCTTTACAAAAATGCCTCGTGCTTCGCGCGCTCTGTGCGAAGCGTGAGCATTTGATCTGTGGATCGGCCGTAGGCTGTCGATTTTAGTGACGCGGCTTCAGGTTGCGACAAGAGCACATTTCCCAGGGGATGAACAATGAAAACACGGCTTCAACTTCCGTTGCGATTTCACACCCGTCGATTTCAAATCTGCCTTATTTTTGCGCTCGCTCTCGCATTCACAATCACGAGCCAGGCGCAATCTGCGGAGAAGATTCATAAATGGGCCAAGCGCATCGTCGCCGACTATGACAACGGCAGCAAATATCTGGATCCGCCCTATGACGTCGCGCAAATTCCTTTTCACAAGCTCACTCACATCAACCACGCTGGCGTTCCATGGAACTCCGATGGCAGCCTGAGCATCCCCACTGGATTCGTCGAGCCCGAGCTCATCAAGCGCGCACATGCCCATGGCGTAAAAGTATTGCTGCTTACTGGCGGAGATTTCAGTGCCGTAGAAAACAGCCCTGCGGTGCTCGACACAGTCATCTGCAATCTGAAAATGTTCGTGACCGAGCACGACTATGATGGCCTCGACATCGACTGGGAGTTCCCGCAAAGCTCTGAGGACAAGAACTTCTTCGCTACGCTGATGAGCAAGCTGCGCGCGGCTTTTCCCAGCCCGCGCTATGAACTGTCGATCGACGTCGCGCCCTGGAACATCGAATTCTATCCGCTGAAGAGGCTGGTTCCGACGATCGACTTCTTCAATCTCATGGTTTATGACTGCGCGGGTCCCTGGACCAGTGAGGGCCACCTGAACTCTCCCATTTTCTGGGACAACAAAGATCCCAACCCTGGCGAGTGCGAACCCGGAGCCAGCGACCAGCAGGCGCTCAACATGTACCTGAAAACTATTCCTGCGTCGCAGATCAATCTGGGCACGCCGTTCTACGGCTACTACTACACCAATATCAATCAAATTTTCCAAACCTGCCCGAATGCTGCAACGACGAGCGATGGTTTTTGCGACAACACGGTGTTGACCGTGAACTACGGTCCTGACATCAAGCAACTGATCAACAAAAACGGATGGGAGCGTCACTACGACCCGGTCTCATTCGTTCCGTACCTGCTGCGTAGCGATGGCTTAGACGGATATATCACGTATGACGACGCGGTCTCGACATATCTCCGCGTGTGGTACGCCGATTGGATTCGCGAAGTCGGCGGAACGTTCATGTGGTCACTCGACGCTGACTACGATGGCCATTCGCAGGACTTGCTCGACGCAATGTACCGCGCGACGACCGGCCAGTAGGTACGCATGGAAAGTTTCGACGCGGGATAATTTTCAGTTTGAAATTCTGGCTCAAACACAGTGGCGTCATTCCGAAGCCCCGCGCTTTCACCAGCGGGGCGAGGAATCTCGCGTGGAGCAAAATCTGAGTTGATGCGCGCGAGATCCTTCACTCCACCTGAAAAGCGGCTCCGCTCAGGATGACGCCGGACCCCAGGATGTCCCTAATTTGAACTTTCCCAGATCATCGAACGTATTATTGATCAGTAGGATTAGTCAGGAGGTCTCCCCATGCTCACATTCCTTCTCTGGTGCGTTTTGTTCTGCTTCTGTTGGCCTCTTGCCCTTCTGGCGCTGATCGCCTATCCATTCGTCTGGCTGATTCTGCTTCCCTTCCGCATCGTCGGCGTGGCGGTCCACGGCGTTCTGGAAATCATCTACCTCGCCATCACGCTCCCGTTTCGCCTCCTAGCCGCTCCATTCCGGATCTGAGCGTGTACAGGGAATGTGTGGCGCGGGCACCGCTGCTCGCGAAAGGTCGACCTTGACCGCAGCGCTGGAAGCGCTGCGCCACCCAAAAACGAGATTCTCAGCAAATCGGTTAGCTGCTAAGGGACATTCGGCTATTTCCTCAAAATCCTTGCATTAGAATGATCACGCCCATGCCCCTCACTCTCACTCCCATCGAAACCCGCGTCCTCGGCGCGCTGATTGAAAAAGACATCACCACACCCGACTACTATCCGCTCTCGCTCAACGCGCTGGTCAATGCCTGCAACCAGAAAAACAATCGCGATCCCGTGATGACGCTCGACGAGTCGGCCGTCCGCGACGCCCTCGCCACCCTGCAGGAAAAGCGTCTCGCGGGACCTGCTGGCGGGGCCGACAGTCGCGTACCGAAATACGAACATCGCCTGCAGGAGGTGTTCAACTTCGACCGCCGGGAAGTTGCCGTCGTCTGCGTGCTCCTGCTCCGCGGAGCGCAGACTCCCGGAGAACTCCGCGGACGCACCGACCGCATGTATCACTTCGAAGCACTCGAAGATGTCGTTTCCACGCTCGACCGTCTCGCGCAGCGCGAGCCTCCGCTCACTTGCGTGCTTCCCCGCCAGCCTGGCACGAAGGAATCCCGCTACATGCATTTATTCTCAGGCGAGCCAGCGGAGGGAATTGCGACAGCGCCAACTCCAGAGTTACCTACGCATTCCGGCTTATCCTCCGATCGCCTCGCCCGCCTGGAAGAAGAAGTCGCCAGCCTGCGCCGCGAACTCGCCGACGTCCAGCAGCAGCTCGCTGCCTTCCGCAAACAATTCGAATAATAGTGCTGCTGCCGCCGAAGCACAATTCATGGAGGGGCGGACGCCTCGTCCGCCTAGGGCTGCCTCACCGGACGAGGGCATCCGGGGCTCCACGTTCCATTTCCACTCCGACCTTCCGCTCCGCAGCTAGTTTCGTGTAGCCTCAAACAAACGACGCATCCCGACTAGGAGGACTCCATGCACCGCCGCGAATTCCTAATTCATTCCGCTACCGCCGCGGGAGCGGCGCTGCTCTCGCGCAAAGCCATTCTCAACGCCATCGCTGCCCAGCCACTGCCTACAAAGTTCACCGCCTCCGACACCGTTACGCTTGGTTCGACCGGCATCACGACCAGCCGTCTCGCCATGGGCACCGGCACCGTCGGCTCCGGACATCACTCGCATCAGACTGCGCTCGGCGTCAAAGGCCTCTCCGATCTTTTGCTCAACGGATACGACCACGGTCTGCGTTTCTTCGACTCCGCCGATTCCTACGGAAGCCATCCGCACGTCGCCGAGGCGCTCAAGCACGTGGCGCGTGACAAAGTCACGGTGCTCACCAAAACCTGGGCGCGCGACGCCGACACCGCCCGCGCCGATCTCGACCGCTTCCGCCGCGAACTCGGTATCGACCACATCGACATCGTGCTGATGCACTGTCTCACCGAAGGCGACTGGACCACGCAATTCCGCGGCGTCATGGACGTGCTCTCCGAAGCCAAGCAGAAAGGAATCATTCGCGCCCACGGATGCTCCTGCCATTCCATCGAAGCCCTGCGCGCCGCCTCGAAGTCACCCTGGGTCGAAGTCGATCTCGCCCGCATCAATCCCATCGGCGCTTACATGGACGCTGATCCGTCCACCGTGGTTGGGGTTTTAAGAGAAATGAAGTCAGCAGGAAAAGCTGTGATCGGGATGAAGATTCTCGGCCAGGGACAGCTGCGCGATCGTCAAGACGAAGCCATCAAGTACGCGCTGTCGCTCGGCTTGCTCGACGCCTTCACCATCGGCGCGGAGAGCAAGGCAGAGCAGGAAGACCTGATCCGCAGGATTGTGGCTGCGTAGTCGTGGAAGAGCGGCCCTTTAGGGCCGCGTCAGGAATTTTGGTAGCTGAAGAACTGGAAGGGCACGACTTTAGTCGTGCCGTAACCGTTGCACGGTAATAGCGGGTTCAGCCACTGCGGGAAATCTAAAGATACCTACCCCAAAAACTTTATACCGCTCTAATCCGCTAAAGTCTTCCCGTCTCCTGCCGATGCTCTTCTCATGATTAATTCTATAAGCAACGCCCTCCCGCACAATACACACCAGCCTTCGTCAACGCCCGTTACCGCCCAAAAAGCTGAGCCTCAACCTCAGGCCCAGACTCCCAAAAGCGGCGCGTTGTCGCGGGATCAGGTGACGTTGAAAAGCGCTGGCAACGTGGACCATGACGGCAAGAAAAAGTAGCGCAATTGGTAGGGACGCCAAAACGGCGTCCCTACGCTTCAGCCTTCATGCCCTGAATCTCCGTCACGAATCCAATTCGCGCCGGACGCATCGGGGTGTTGCGGTTGCGGTAGTCCGTGCAATAGAGCACGTCGAGAGTCACCAAACGGACTCCGCCGCCAAACGTGCAGAAGACTGCGTTACGGCCCGTTGCTCCGTATTGCATGTGCACGAAGGCGCAGTCTGCGCACAGGCCACGCGGCCGCTTCCTGCGCATCCGCTTGAGTGCTTTCAGAATCCCAATTACAACCAGATACAAAAAAATCCAAGGCATTCAACCTCCTTCTTTCTGGACCGGGCGCGATCTATTCCCAATTCGGGATCATCCCTGACAATTTTTTTCGCGTATCTATTGACCTCACGGCTTTAGCGCGCTAGTTCTGGAGCGAGTCTCTTGTTCCTTCTCACCCTGGCACACTGGAACTCATTGCGGCTCAAGATTTTCCCCGCAACTGATTGCAGCCCAGGGATCAAATTGCGATTTTCCGCCAAGCTGCTGATTCCAATAGAGCGAGGGGGAGGGGGGTACCCTCCATAACGCCGCAAAAACAACGTAATTTCCCAAAATGAAAATAGAAACCACAAAGGCGCAGCCAAAGCCGCGCCTCTGCGATTCCTTCATTCACCGTCAGCTATGTTTACTCCGCCAACTCCAGCGTGCAGATGTACTCAACGACCGACTCGCTCCAGCCGTCGATGTGCGTCCACTTGCCATAGCCAACGCCGTTCTTGTAGCTGGCCACGTTGATCACGTAGCCCTTGCCCTTCGGCGCAGGCACCGTGTCATGCGCCTGCTCGTCGGTGATGACGATCAGGCGATCGTAGCCGTGCTTCGCGTTCAGCTCGGTGACAGCCTTGCCGAGCTGCGTGCTGTTGTGGCGCTGCGAGCGGTCGATCGCGTCACGCAGCGCGAATCCGCGCCGAGCGGGCACTTCGACCAGCGAGTCGGAGAACGAGAATACAGCCACCTTCTCGCCGATCTCGAGCAGCAGCACCGCGAGGCCGTAAGCCGCATCGGTGCGCTGCATCTCCGAACGCTGCGAAAGCGGAGCGGTCATCGAGCCGGAAACGTCCACCAGCACGATGGTCTTCCCCGCAAGCTTTTCTTGTCCCGCAACACACTTCAGCATGGCCTGCTCCAGTGCCTCTTCCCACTGCGGAGCGTAACGCGCAGCAGCCAGGAATCGGAACGGAAGCACACGCGCCGTGCTCATCGAGCCAAGCGCAGCGAGCACGAGGCTCTCGTCTACTCCGGCCTCACGCATGTTGCGCAGGTTGCGGAGCAGAGCGAGAGATCCCAGCTTCTCCTCACGGAGCAGCCGCTCCCACACCTCGCGCTTGCCGGCACCAGAGGAGAGTGCAACCTCCCAGGTGTCGGGAGCCGTGAGTTCGCCTGCGATCAGGCGCTTCCACACTTCGGCCTGCGCCTCGTCGCACGGCTTTGCGTGTGCGAGGAACAACACGTCGCGCAGCTTGATGGGTCCGCCACGGTCGTACTTCGCCAGCGCGTACTCATCAAACTTGGGGAATGCCGCCGCCAGCCCCTTCTTCACCTGCGCCGAAAGCGGCACACGTCCGTCCTTCCAGTAGATGGCGACAAACTCGGCAAGTTCATCGGCACGCTGGATGACGCGCGCCAGCGTCTCTGCGACAAGGCCGCGATGCGTGGCGTGACGCGCCATCTCGCGGACGACCAGAAGGGGCGCGTGACGCAGCTTCATCTTCTCGCGCGCCTCGACGGCTAGGGCGGCCACCTTCTCGGCTGCAACCTTGGGCACAAGCTCCGCGATGCGGCCGGCAATCTCGACTCCGTCTTCGTAGAACTGGCTCTCCCAGAGCAGGCAGGCCAGTACAGAGCGCCGCAGTTGCAGCTCCGTCGAGATGTTCCGAGCCGGCGCCCCTTCATGCGTGCGTGGACCAAAGTTGAGGTTGAGTAGATTCAGTCGAGCCATAGTGGCCTCCTTTCGTGCTTTCAAGCTTGAACTACGAGCCTTCAATTCTTTTCGTGATGTCATTCCGAGCGACGTCGACGGAAGGATTCCTCTTTTGGAACGGCCACCTTGCATCAAAGCTGTTCCTGTATCCTTGGTCGCTGGGGGCTTGCTATGATGCGCTGTCGTCTTAATTAATCTTTTGAGGTCGCAAATTGCGACCTCAAGTTGTTCGGTGAAACTATGAATAAAACTACAATCGTTCTCGCCAAGAGAGTTACTTCGAAAATTCTGATTCTGCGAAATCAAAAAATCATCCTCGACACGGACCTGGCTGAGCTCTACGGTGTTCCCGTCAAGCGCTTGAACGAACAGATCAAACGCAACCCCCGGCGCTTTCCGCTTGATTTTCTTTTCAGGCTCACCCGCGAGGAATACAAGAACTTAAGGTCGCAAAATGCGACCTCAAGTTCCCCCCATGGTGGCCGCCGCTATCTGCCGCATGCCTTCACCGAACACGGCGCCATTATGGCGGCGACTGTTCTGAACTCGAAGCGTGCCATCGAAATGAGCGTCTTCGTCGTGCGCGCGTTCGTACAAATGCGCCAAGCCTTAGTCGTGAATCAGCATGTGGTATCAAAACTCTCGGAACTTGAAGCGCGCTTGGACAGCCACGATGCTGAGATTCAGGACCTCGTCGACGCGATCCGCGAACTTCTTGCTCCTCTACCGGCCAACAATCGACGGATTGGATTCGAGGCACCATCACGATCCGACAAAAATGCCAAAGCGCTTAAAGCCCGGAAAGCGTAGTCGGTTTGTCGTTCACTCCGTCCAAAGGCGGTATGTGCGCCTCAATCTTTCGCCGGGGAATCAGGTGACGACGGTATGTTTGTCCGATGCTCTATCCAGTTGAGCTACATGGCTAGTGCCATGACGGGATTCGAACCCGCAATCTTCGGATTATGAAGCAACCCTCGTCTTCACCACCGGCGAAAACCTGGAGTCCGTCTCATTCCATCGTGGAGACGGATTCGTCTTCGTCTTCATCTTCCTCTTGCGCTGCAAATCCAACGCCGGAGCGAAACCCAGTCGGCTTACGCGCCTGCGGCACATTGATCAGCAGTGCCATACGTTCCATCTCCCAGCGCTCCGGAACGCCGCGGTCAGCGAAGTCGGTGCATTCTGCAACCTTGAAAGGCACGGCGCGCAACGGGCTTCCGAAGCCGCAGAGGATCGACTCCTCGCTCTCACGGAAGCCACGCTGAATGTGAGCATGGCGGCACGATCTGCACAGTGTCTCTCCTTCAGGTGGCAGTGCCCATTTGATTTTCGTAGTTATCGTCATACGTTTTCTAATCGGCGCTTTCGCCGGAGTTGTGAAGTTGAAATCAATCAGCCGGGGAATCAGCGACAAAGGTACGTTAGGCGTCCTGCCATTTAGACCACGCGGCAAATTCCCCGCGGCAGGATTCGAACCTGCATCTCCCGCATGTCAGGCGAAGTAACCCTTGTCTTCACCACCGGCCGAACTTTGATTACCAGAACTGCTTTTCAAAACATCCGCCGGGAACGAGCGAGAAGAGCAATCGACTCGAGGTCGGTCGCTGCGGCAACCCTGAGCTTCGGGACGACGCCCCCAGATCCTTGCGGATCCCGGCGTTGCCGCAGATCAACACCTCGGCAGGGTTCGCGGCCCTGCTTCGTCGCATCGTTTCGAGCGAAGTAACTCTTCTCTTTCACCACCGGCGAAATTTGGTTGTTATTACTTCCCATCCCACCCGACGGCATCCATTGCCGGCGTCTGGAATCTGCCGCGCACTTCGTGCAACATCTCACGTAACAGCAGTAGCGGTTCTTTTGCCGATCAACTGTCGCGACATCAACCGGTGTGCCAACACCACGTTCACTGCAGCGCTCAAATTCAGGCAAAAATGCGCCGGAATGTGAACGAAGCGATGGCATAAACGCCGCACCACTTGCGGAATCTTGCCATCTTCCGGCCCGAAGACATAAACCGCGTTTTCGGGATGCTCGAACGTCGTTAGCGGCTCGCTATGTTCGTAAACTTCAACGCATACAGGTGTGCCGTTTTCGAACATATCCAATGGCCGTTCGGCGTTAAAAAACTGGACGCTACGGTATCCCTTCATTCGTTCTTCGCGTGGTAGACGTTGGTACTTCGAGACATCGACACGCGATCCTGTCCAGATAAGCGACTTGACACCCAAACATGAACAGGCACGAATTGCCGCCCCAACGTTATGCGGAATTTCGGATCAATCAGCACTACTCCGGGTACGCGCAGCATATTTGCCTTCTGTTCAATTTCTTTTCGCCGACAGGGCGCGGGCCTGGCGCCCGCGCCACACCTTGCGTCGCAGCCAGGGAATTGGGATCACGGTTGGGGGCTCGAACCCCGGCCTTGGCAAGAGGCACGCCACGAAGTTGCCGTGAACTTCGCCACTGACTGAATTCTGTTCCGCACGATTTTCGTCGTGCCGCTTGCGCAAGCAAAATCTAAGTATCGGTCAGGGAACATGACGGCTACGGATGAGTTTTTACGGTTGGAGGATTTGCACCTCCTCGCCTTTCGGCTTACGAAGTATCCGTATCTTCACCACTGACCGAAGCGTTTGTTACATCGCCGTCAAGCGCGCTTAGGCACGCGGACGAATGCGTCCGCTCGGAAACTTTTCTTAACTGGGGGAACAAGCGACAGCAGTCGTGTCGATTACCAGTCGAAGGAACCGCAGCCTTCGCCACCCAGTGTGCTTTTATTTTGTTAGCTTTGCGTTAAGGAGCGCCGGAGATTAATTAGCGCAATCGGACGACACCCTAAAACTGACTCGACCGGTTCGCAGTCGAAGCAGCCCGCTAAGCGATTTGTGTGTGTAATCTGACAAATTTGGGCGTCCTTTCTTGTGAGGATGATTGAAGATGCCATAACTTTGAGCTTTTGACAAGAGAAAAAGAAATATCCCAGAAATTTTTCTTGTAATTAAAACAGTTTGGGCAGAGATAAATTTTATTGTATTGATTTTATGACGTTTGACCACCTCGTCTCCGCTCCACTAGACTCGCCTCTCAGTGGGGTTTCCATGAGACGAATTGCGCGGTTGCTGCTGTTTTCCTTACTTTGCACGTTGACTGCGTTCGCAAACATGGCCGTCGCAGATGATGACGACAAGTCACATCACCATCACGAAGATCTAAATGAAACGCAACTCGGGACTGTTCATTTCCCAGTCTCGTGTGACGTATCGGTGCAGAAGCCTTTCGAGCGCGGCGTCGCGCTGCTTCACTCGTTCTGGTACGAGGAAGCGGAGAAGGAATTCCTCGACATCGCGAAAGATGATCCGCATTGTGCGATGGTGCATTGGGGCGTTGCCATGAGCTTGTGGCATCAGCTGTGGAACTCTCCCGATGCGAAGGTGATCAGTCACGGGCTCGATGAAGTGAAGGCGGGAGAGAAACTGATACAGAAGGCTACACCGCGCGAAAAAGCCTATCTCGCAGCGATTGGCGCTTTCTATCGTGATTCCGAAAAATCGGATCACGATGCACGCGCCAAAGCGTACTCGGACGCGATGAAGAAAGTGTATGAGTCATATCCCGACGATCACGAAGCCGCAGTGTTCTACGCACTCTCGTTGCTGGCCTCCGAGCCGCCGCACGACGAGACCTTCGCCAACCGCAAGCAGGCCGCCGCGATTCTCGAAAAGCTTTTCGCCACCGAGCCCGACCACCCCGGTGTCGCGCATTACCTGATCCACGCCTACGACAAGCCACAACTCGCCCAGCTTGGGATTCCGGCCGCGCGACGTTACACGGAGGTTGCGCCTGCCGCTCCCCACGCGCTGCACATGCCCTCGCACATCTTCGCCCGCGTAGGCCTGTGGCAAGACGACATCAAGTCCAATCTCGCCTCCGTCGCCGCCACCCGCAAAACTGCCGCGATGCACATGGGCGGCGAAGGCCACCAGTTCCACGCGATGAATTTCCTGTTCTACGCCTACCTGCAAAGCGGCCGTGAAGCCGAAGCCCGCGCTCTGATGGACGAAGTCAAGGCCATGCCCGAGATGCACGACATGTACGGCGTGGGATTCGACCCGCATCTCGCCACCGAAGCCTACTTCACCTCGCTCTATCCGCTTGAAATGCGCGACTGGGCGACGGCAGCGGCGCTGCCTCCGGTTTCGATCGAAGGCACTGCGGAGAATTCCTTCCGCTACTGGGCCAAAGCGATCGGCGCCGCGCATCTTCATCAGGTCGAGGAAGTTCGCAAAGATGTCAGCGCGATCGATGCCATCCACCAGAAATTTGTGGTCGACAAAAAGAAAGACTTCGTCGAAGCCACCGACAACGATCTGAAACAAGCCAAGGCCTGGCTGGCGTTTGCCGAAGGCAAATATGAGGACGCGATCGCAATGCTTCGCCCCATGGCGGAAAAAGAGGAGAAGCTTGGCGAAGAGCCGCAGGGCATCCCCACGCGCGAGATGATGGCCGATATGCTGCTCGAAGACAAGCGCCCGCAGCAAGCATTGACCGAGTATCAAACCGACCTGAAATTCAGCCCCAACCGCTTTAACGGCCTGGCCGGCGCCGCCCGCTCGGCCGAAGAGGTGGGCAAGCAGAACGTTGCAGCGGAATACTATGCGCTGCTTGTACAGACCTGCGAAGGTGGAAGTTCAACGCGGCCAGAATTGAGCCGGGCGCGTGCGTTGCTGGCTAAGAAATGAGCGGGAGGGACGTGTGAAAATATTGGCGGCAACAGTTTTGTTTCTGATCACAGCTTTGTCTGTGGGCGTGTTCGCTCGGACAAACTCAGCGCCCCTCGCTCAAAACGCTGCAATACCGTCGACGGCTAGTAATACTCACGTGTTCATCAATACCTGCCTGATTACAAGCGACGTTGAGAAATTGGCGGCGTTCTACGCACAGGTTCTGCAAATCAAACCGCACAAGTCGGCGAAGACTATGTTGAGTTCCTGACAGGTGCGGGGAGGCTCGCTCTGTTCTCGGCGGATGCGGAGGAGAAATACATTCCAGGTTCGGCAATGCCGGGGCAAAATCACAGTGCGATTCTGGAATTCCGTGTAAGTAATGTTGACGCGGAATATGCCCGGTTGCACGACATTGTAAAGATATGGGTGAAAGGGCCGACGACTCAACCGTGGAGCACGCGGTCCATTTATTTTCGTGATCCCGATGGGAATCTCGTCGACTTCTTCATGCCAGTGAGTACTCAATAGTTGCCTTTCGTCAGCATGAGCTTCGCAGCGAGTGCGGCGAGCATGGCCAGGGCTCCTAGCAGCGCGTTGTACTCGCGATGTTGCAGATATAGGACGAGGGAAAATTCTGTAGTTTTTTCTTTGCCCGAGCTTCGCGTGATCCGCGGGAACATTCGCGGCACACGCCGCACGTACTCATCGAACTCCGGAAACTTCGCGCGCAGGAATGCCTCTTCGCCACGAATCACCGGAAGGTAGATGGTAAAAAACATCACAATCAAGGCAACACTAACCCACCAACTCCGTGCCGCGACAGCGAATCCAACTCCAATCAACAGCGAACCGAAATACAGTGGGTTGCGTGTGTAGGCATATGGACCCGAAGTCGCCAGCATTTCATTCTTGCGCACGTGACCGGACGCCAGCGCACGAATTAGAAGCCCGAGAACGATCAAGACGGTGCCCAGTGCGATGAAACGCCATGTCGGCCGCGCCAGCCAGAAGTACAGCACGGCAAAAGCGAATCCGAGTGGCACGCGGATGCGACGGGCAACACGAGACCACTCAGCCATGCGCACCTTTCGTGGCCGTCCCCATCAGCAAGGTCCGTGCGGCTTCTACGACTGCAGCGACATCAATTTCAAGCATGGCTTCATCGGGCTGTGGGCGGCGTACATGTGTAGTCGGGCTGGCCGGATTGCGCAAAACGATGCTGCGTGTTCCGTAAGGACCGTTGCGACCGGGATCGGTTGGACCAAAGATGGCGACGACAGGGACCCCGAGTGCTGCGGCAAGGTGCATCGGCCCGGTATCTCCTCCGACAAACAATTTTGCGTGCCGCGTCAATGCAATCAATTCTGAGATGGACAACTTCATCGGCTTTGCTGTGCCGCAACTCGTGCGCACAACTTCCTCTACCAAGCGCTCTTCACCGGGGCCAAAGTTGATAACTGGGCACAAACCATCGGCAGAAAGCTGTCGCGCCACTTCGCCATAGCGCTCAGCAGGCCAGCGTTTCGCCCCCCATCCCGCACCGGGATTCAGAATGACGTACTCACGAATTCCCTGTTGCGCCAAGTCATGACGGACGCGCTTTTCCGCAACTGGATCGCGCGGGAACTCTACGCGTGGGGCATTTATCTTTCTTCCTGCAACGGCCTCTGCGATGGAAAGATTCTGCTCAATCACATGAGTTCCGTGCGCGGCTGTCTGACGTGTATACCAAAGACTCGCTGGAGATTCGCGTGGCTCGGACGCCCCATAAACAGCGCGCGCCCTGGACCAGCGCGCTAGGACCGCCGAGCGGAGCGCGCCCTGCAGGTCAACCGCGGCATCGTACTGTGCGCTTCGCACGTCGTTCCAAACTTGTGCGATCTGCTGCAGAGTCTGAATCTTGAACAAAGATTTTCGCCATGCAACAAGATTTACCGTGTGCACCCAGTCCACCAAAGGCCGCTGCGCTGAGCGTGGGCCGCGGCGGGATGTGCCCGGTGCGCATAACAGTTCGGCCCAGCGCTCTTCGATGAGCCAGCCGATCATCGCATGCGGGAACGCATCGCGCAGAGCCTGCGCCGCAGGCAATGTATGGATCACGTCTCCCATAGCGCTGAGGCGCACGATCAGTAGGTGTTCGATGTTTGGGCTGACTTCAGAGTCGGCAATCAAGACGTCCTCGGCGTCAACCGCGAACGAATGATTTCGCTGGTAGAGTGATCTTTAGGATCGCCGACGATTTCGACACGGCCACCATATTCCGCGACCGCATCGCGCTCAGGAACGGACTCGGCCGTGTAGTCAGTGCCTTTGGCCTGAATATCGGGGCGAATCTCGCGGATGATCGCACGCACGTCGAGCTCAGGAAAAATCACGACGGCATCGACATCAGCGAGCGCAGCAACAATCTCAGCGCGCTCGTCTTCTGGCATGATGGGCCGACCTTCACCCTTGAGTGCATGCACAGATTGATCGGAATTGATGGCCACCACCAGCTTGCCGCCGAGCGCTTTCGCTGCATGAAGATAGCGAATATGCCCCACGTGCAAAAGATCAAAGTTGCCATTGGCGAGTATGATCCGTTCGCCGCTGCGCCGCCATTCATCAACGCGCTGGCACAGCGCTTCGCGGGTCAAAATGTTGTTGTGAGCATGTGCTGTTGTACGCATTCAATGAGGCCGTGTCACAGGCGGTGCTTGCTCCAGGGCATGCAATAGTTCTTCCTGGGAAACTGTGGCTGTACCGCGCTTCATCACAACGATCCCACCGGCGTAGTTGGCCAGTTGCGCGGCCTCCTCGGTCGTTGCCCCGGTGGCGAGTGCGGCAGAGAACGCAGCGATGACGGTATCTCCTGCGCCAGTTACATCCACGACCTGATCGGAGCCGACGATGGGAATGTCCACCGCTTTGTGCTTGCGATCGAAAGCCACCATGCCGTCGCGTCCGCGCGTAATCACCAGCGATTGCAGCTTCATGTGCGCGATGATTTGTTCACCCGCTTCGACAAGTTTATTCCAGTCCTGCCCAATGCGAACGCCCAGAGCCTCCTCGACCTCCGGTTCGTTCGGCGTAGCGGCGGTGATCCCCGCATACTGCAGCATGCGATAACGCGAATCGAGAACAATAGGAATAGATCCCAGCCTGCCTTTTTCTCGCAACGTTGTAACTATCGCAGGCGTGGCGGCGCCATAACCATAATCTGAGACAAGCAGCGCGTCCGAGGCATGCGCGTAGTTTCTCGCCGCCAGATAAACTTCGCGGGTAAGATGCGGATTCGGCGCTTCCTGCGGTTCGCGGTCAACTCGCACAACTTGCTGACGCGTGGTGTGCGTCATCCCTGCAAGAATGCGGGTTTTGGTTACGGTCGAGTAAGTCTTGTCTTTGAGCACACCGCTGACTGCAATTCGCTTGTGTCGGAAGTATTTCAGCAGCAGGCGGCCTGGCTCGTCGTCGCCCACAATGCCGACAGGAAGAACATTCACGCCCATGTCAGCGAGATTATTGGCGGCATTTGCGCCTCCGCCAGGAACGACAGCCCGCTCGCGATGTTTGAGAATCAGTACCGGCGCTTCACGCGAGACACGCGAGATTTCCCCGAAGACGAATTCGTCGGCAACCATGTCCCCCAAAACTGTAATCGTGATCTTGGGAAATGCCTCGACGATTTTTCGCAGCCGGTCGGCTTCTTTAGGATGCTTCGTCATCAATGCTTTGTCTGGGTTCGCTCGTGTCGCCAAGCAGATTCTCTCATGCACCACGCCTTCGCTCTTCGATCACGCGCAGCATGGTATCCAGAGCGTTAGCTGCGTCAGCAAGCTCCATGCGGACTGGAACAATAGCAAGCGGCGTTAATGAAGAGAGATATGGCCCCAAGTTGACTGCGTCTTTCTCCGTCGTCACGAACCCTCCAGCTTCACTTTTCTGTTTGAGTACGAGTAGTTCGCGAACGTCCTTTTCAGTGTAGGCGTGATGATCGCGATAGAAAGCCTCGGCTACCGGCTCGATGTTTGCGGTGCGAAGTTGCAGAACGAAATTTTGTGGACGAGCAATCCCGCAAAAGACTACAGGCCGCAGTGGAACATTCTGCGAGGCAATCCCGCGCCGTACGCGCCACACGAGCTTTCCCTCGGCTGGAAATGTTTCGGCTGTAGCGCCGCTGGCGAGAGCGATTGCATCCGCGCGGCGTAGCGAACGCAGCGGCTCGCGCAGTCGGCCAACGGGGAGTAAGCGGTCAGTCACATCCTGCGGTGTGACCAGCACAATGTCGAAGTCGCGTGCCAATCTGCGATGCTGAAATCCGTCGTCAAGCAGGTGGAGTTGTGGGCCGAATTTCGATTCAGCGTATCGTCCCGCGTCGTAACGATCCTCTCCTACAATTACCGGCACTTGCAGCTTTCGCGCGATCAATAGCGGCTCATCGCCAAACTCATTCGGCAAGCCCGCGGGGTCCACCAGCAGCGCACCACGCGACTTGCGCCCATAGCCACGCGACAGCACATCGAATTTCAGCGCCCGTGCCTTGAGCAATTCTCCAAGCAGCATCACAAACGGAGTCTTGCCCGACCCGCCAACGGAGAGATTACCAACGCTGATTACGGATCCCTGCAAGCGGCGCGCCGGCAGCACTCTACGGTCGTACAACTTGTTGCGCGCCCGGACCACGCCCCCGTAGATGACTGAGAGGGGATTCAATCTGTATGCGCCGCTTGGGCAGAGACGGGATGACGGTTGCTGTCTTCCGCAAGCAGTGTCTGTAAGGCTTCCAGCGTGCGCGACGTCGCGCCAGCCTGAGACTGCATCGTCTCATGTGCGCGTCGGCCCAAGGCACGACGCTCAGCATCGTTGGCCAGCAACTGCATCAAAGTCAACGGCAGTTCGGCCAATCCTACGATGCGCACCGCATCGCGACTCTGAAATAACGACACAATGTCACGGAAGTTTTCGGTGTGATTTCCAACCACGATGGCGACTCCATGCTGCGCCGGTTCGATGATGTTGTGGCCACCACGAGGCACAAGACTTCCACCGACGAACGCAACATCGGCCAAGGCGTAGAGCGCGGCAAGTTCGCCGATGGAATCGACGAGCAGAACTCCGCCAGCCAACGGCTCACCTTTCCAAAACGAACGGCGAACGAAGGGGATGCTCATTTGCTGCAGAAGAATCGCGACCTCATCGAACCGCTCGGGATGTCGAGGCGCGAGAATCATCGCGGCGTGGGGGTGCTCGACGCGCACGTTTTCAAACGCTTTCAAGAGGACAGATTCTTCGCCTTCGACCGTGCTTCCACAAACCAACACCGGTCCGGCGCTCTCAGATACCAACGATTGACGCAGACTTTCGATGATGGCCGGAGGAATTGACCGAATCATATCGAATTTTAAATTGCCGGTGACGTGAATGCGCGTTGGGTCTGCTCCGATAGATTCAAGACGCGCGCCGTCCTCCGATGTCTGCGCGAGAAAAAGATCGACATGGGCAAGCATCCTGCGCAGGGCCCAGCGAAAACGGCGATAACGCGGCCACGACCGGTCAGAGATTCGTGCGTTGACCACGGCGATGCGAGCGCCGCTGCCATGCGCCAGACGCAGAAAGTTCGGCCAGAATTCCGTCTCCGCGAGCACCACCAACTCTGGCTGCAAGGTCCGCAGATAGGGGCGAATGGCGAACGCAAAATCCATCGGGAAGTAGAATACATCCTCTCCGCCGAAACGCTTATGGGCGAGGTTTTGACCGGTATCTGTAGTTGTGGTAATAACAACTCGACGTTGAGGAAATCTCTGCCTCATTTCGTGAATGAGGCCGCTCACCGCAAGCACTTCGCCGACTGAGACGGCGTGTACCCAGATAACTCGCCTGTGCGTGTCCTGAAAATTTGTGTCTGTTGCAAACAGCCGCGCAGGAACCCGTCCTATGCGTTCAGCCAAACCCGTGCCGTATTTGCCGTGACGCACGATCTGGTAAAGCCAATACGGCAGGCTCACCAGCATCGCCGCCGCCAGCAGAACGCTGTAGAGAAAATAGCTCAAGCTGAGCATTCTAAACTGGCTCAGCGGCGGCGGCACGCGCGCATATAATCGAAGTCATGCGGTCGACGCGATTGAGATTTGGCCTTGCCTTGACCCTCTGTGGCGGGTTGCTCTTGCCGGTGCTATTGGCTGCCAAGAACTTTGTGAAGCCGGTGGCTAAGCATGCCAAAGCGTATCCGGCGCACGACAGCCATCCCGACGAAAAAGTTGCGATTGGGGCCGACCCATATGACTCCGGCGAGAAAGCGAAGACGTTCTCCATTGATTTTCAGGAGGCCGGCTTCCTCCCGATTTTTTTCGTTGTCACCAACGACAGTGACCAGCCGATTTCTATCGCAAACATGCAGGTCACGTTGATTACCGCAAATCACTCCAAATTGACGCCTACTTCGTCAGCCGATATTTATCGGCGGCTTTCCAATCCACAGGCGCAAACCAGACCCAGCCCAATTCCTATCCCGCGTAAAAAGGTAAAGGGCACGCTCAGCCAGAAGGAACTGGACGAGATCGACTCCTCTCAGTTCGCCGCGCGGGCAGTCGAGCCGCACGGATCGCAATCGGGATTTTTGTTCTTCGATGTCGGCGGCATTACCTCGCCCATAGCAGGCGCCAATCTGGACATCACCGGCGTTGCCGATGCCAAGGGCAATGAACTGATGTATTTTGAGATTGCGATGGATAAATATCTCAACGCGCCCACAAAGCAGTGACGCTCCCGCACCTATCCGGTCCAGCTATGGCTTTATAATTTCTTCTCTATGGCCACGAGCGCCGAAACGTCGATTGCCGCCCACCCCAAGTTCGAGACGGTCATCGGACTGGAAGTGCACGTCCAACTTTTGACGGCATCGAAGATTTTCTGCTCGTGCTCGACGCGCTTCGGAAATCCGCCTAACACCAACGTCTGCCCGGTTTGCCTGGGGATGCCCGGGGCGCTGCCAGTGCTCAACAAAAAAACGGTCGAGTTCGCAACGCTGGCTGCGATGGCGCTGCAATGCCGCGTCAACGAGACGTCGATCTTCGCGCGTAAGAATTATTTCTATCCTGATCTGCCCAAGGGTTACCAGATTTCGCAATACGACAAGCCGCTGGCCGAGCATGGATATATTGAAGTGCAAACTGACGGCGGAAAGAAGAAAATCGGCATCACGCGCGTGCACATGGAAGAAGATGCGGGCAAGAGCCTGCACGAGGGATTTCCTGAAGCGGCGGAAAAGACGGCGATCGACCTGAACCGTACCGGCGTACCGCTGATCGAGATCGTTAGCGAACCGGATATTTCCACGCCAGATGAGGCATACGAATATTTGACGCGGTTGAAAGAAATCATCCTCTACACCGGCGTCAGCGACTGCAACATGGAGGAAGGATCGCTGCGCGCTGATGCCAATATTAGCGTGCGGCCACGCGGGCAAAAAGAATTTGGAACCAAGACTGAGATTAAGAACGTCAACTCATTCCGGTTCATTCGGGAAGCGTTGGAGTATGAAGTTGGACGGCAGATTGACGTAATCGAGTCTGGCGGCAAGATCACGCAGGAAACGCGCCTCTACAACTCCAACGAAGGCAAGACATACAACATGCGATCGAAAGAGCAGGCGCATGATTATCGCTACTTCCCCGAGCCGGATCTGCTGCCGCTTGTCGTCGACGAGAAATGGAAGTCCGAGATCGCGCGCGCGTTGCCGGAATTACCTGAGGCCCGCCGTGCGCGCATGCTGAAGGATTACAGCGTCACCGAATACGACGCACAGGTACTGACGGTTTCAAAATCGCTGGCTGATCAGTTCGAGGAAGCGGCACGTGCGGCGAAGAATCCCAAGCGCGTCGCGAACCTGGTGCAGAGTGAATTGATGGGGCGCCTGAAGGCCAAGAGCATGGAGATCGCGCAGTCGCCGATTTCGATGCGAGGCGTGGCCGCATCGGCCGATCTGGTTGAATCGGGCACAATTTCCGGCAAGATGCTCAAGGATCTTTATGATTTGAGTTTCGAGCGGGGCAAGGATTTTCCCACGGTTTATGAGGAAGAAGGCCGTCCGCAGCAGTCGACCGACACTTCAGCGCTGGAGAGAATCATCGATGAGATTCTGGCCGCAAATCCTAAGCAGCTTGAACAATACCGTGCTGGAAAGAGAACTATGCTCGGCTTCTTCGTGGGCCAGGTTATGAAAGCTTCTAAAGGCCAGGCCAGTCCGCAAATCGTGAATGAGCTCCTAGCGAGGAAGCTAGGTTAGATGTACTTGTGTGGGACCGGGTCTCTGACCCGGTCCCACACAGCAGGTAACTATCCGAATGGTGACTTTGGTCATCTGATTTTCCGTTTGCCCTCCCGCTACCATGACGCTGAGCCAGCCTGCCTTGGGCTAATGGCCTAGAGAATCATGAAGAAACTCAAGATCGACCGGATTATCAGTATTGCGACGCTGGTGGCGTCATTGGTGGCGATTGTTCTGGTATTGAAGAAGCCCACGCCGGTTGCGCCGTCGCAGGCTCCAGCAGCCATTGCCGAGCACGCACAGTCGTTTGATCAGAAGATGGCGCAGTTTGACGAGGAAACGCGACAAGCGGCGCAGTCGCAACAGACTCAGACAAACGGATCTTCGCAGACTTCTTCACCTACGAACACCCAGACAGCAGCGAACTCTGCCTCGTCGTCCGCCGCACCAAACCCCAAGGCTGAAGTTCACATCAACTCCCAGGAGATCAGCGCGGTGCTGGCGCAATCGCTGGGGAACGCGGGAGCCGGGAGCCTTACACCGGACTCCAACGTCGGCAGCGGCTCGCCCACTATCAAAGACCAAAAAGTCGACTTCGATGGCGACGTGGTGCACGGGCAATTCCTCACCGAAATCGCTGGCAAAGATGTCTGGATCACGATTTCCGGTCACATCGGTCAGAAAGACGGCTACGCGACGTTCGACCCCACGGAGTTCAAAGTCGGCGATTTGAATGTCCCGGTTTCTCTGGTGAATCCGGCGCTGCAAAAGAAGTTGTCAGAAGAGCGCGACCGGCTGAAACTGCCGGACAACGTGGGCAATGTAAAAGTGCAGAACAGCGAATTGGTGATGCAGCAGAAGTGAGCGCGTTTGCTACACAAAGTAGCCGCCTTTTAGGCGACATGACTGGGTCGGAGGACCCGGTCTCACACAATCCCTTCTGACACAAACTTCAGATATCACACAATCTCAACTTGCTCTTATCCGATTCTCCGCTGCCACTTGCGCGTACCAGCGGCCTGAGTCTTTGATTGTGCGCGTTTGAGTTTTGTAATCCACGTAGGCCAGACCGAAGCGCTGGCTGAGACCCTCAGCCCATTCGAAATTGTCGAGCAAGCTCCAGGCGTGATATCCGCGAACGTCGGCGCCGTCGGCGATCGATCGCGCCAGCGCCGCCAGATATTCGCGGTGATAGGTAATGCGGCGTGGATCATGAATGATGCCGCTCGTGTCAGGACCTTCGTTGTAGGCACAGCCGCTCTCGGTAATTTCGATCACGGGACGGTTGTAGTCGCGCGTGATCCGCATGACGACGTCGTAAAGCGCCTTAGGCCAGACTTCCCAGTCAATATCCGTCTTCGGGCCTTCGTGGCCACCTTCCAGCTTTACCGGGAACAGCCAATTTTGTGCGTGCGCGGCGACTTCCATCGCACTAGGGGCTGACGCGATCGTGCGGTAGTAGAGATTGATGCCGATAAAATCGAGTGCAGCCCGCGTTTTCTCCATGTCTCCCGACTTGATGCGCATGGCAGTCTCGGGCAGGAACGTGAGCGCTTCGGGATATCGCCCGCGCAGCGCGGGTTCGATGAACCAGACATTGGTAATGGCGTGGGCACGCTCGGCGGCAAGCCTGTCTTCATCTGAGCTCGTGGCGGGTTCACATGCCGACATGTTGAACGCTGTGCCCACGCGCGCTGCCGGACGCGCCGCCTTCAGCGCACGGAAACCAGCGCCCTGCGCCAGGTTGACCACGTGCGTAGCGCGAAGAAAATCAAGAATGCTCTGGTGTCCGGGAGCGTGCCTGCCTTCGAGATAACCGCTGAAAGTGAATACCGAAGGCTCATTGAAGAGCATCCAGTCGGTGACACGGTCGCCCAGAGCCTGCGCCATCAACTGCACATAATCAGCAAAGCGGGACGCCATGTCACGATTCGTCCATCCGCCGGCATCTCCGAGAGTCTGCGGCAGGTCCCAATGGTAAAGCGTTACAAACGGCCGGATGTGCGCCTCAAGCAGCACATCGACGATGCGACTGTAGTAATCGAGGCCTTTGGAGTTGGCAGGCCCAGACCCAAACGGCTGAATCCGCGGCCAGGCAATCGAAAAGCGGTAGCTATTCAGATTCATCGCCTGCGCCAATGCGATATCTTCGCGCCAGCGATGGTAGGAGTCGCAGGCTACGTCGCCAGTGTCGCCGTTTTTGATTTTTCCCGGTGTATGAGCGAAACGGTCCCAGATCGATTCGCCTTTGCCATCTTCTTTCCACGCGCCTTCGATCTGATAGGAAGCCGTTGCCGTACCCCAGATGAATCCCTTGGGAAAAACGATCTCTGACGATTGCGTAAATTGATGGGCAGGCGCGGCGCTGGTGATCGTGTTCGCCGAGACCGTGCTTGCTTTAGACGAACTACTGCATCCTGAAAAAAACGCCGGCAAACCAGCTGCAGCGCCGGCGCTAAGAACCGACTGCACAAATTTTCTACGAGTCAGACGCAAACTACTTTGGGCTCCTTCAAGAAAACTGTCATGCCGCGCATCACTATTGTGCTTCACAATCAACGGGCACATCATTCTAGCGAAAAGCGAGGGAATGAAAAGGAGAAATCAGGCTTAACTAGACACTTACGTACCGTCACTCCGGATTTAGGCTGTCATACATCTTCCATAGCTTGTCGGCGGTTGCGCGGTAGATCACCCAGCCACTTCCGGCGTCGGAAGTTTCGCTGAAAAGCAATTCGCCACGGCCGTCGCCGTCAGCATCGACGGCATCGACTAGTTCGAGGCGTGGAGTGAGGTCCAGATGATATTTGTCGGTTACGCCAGCATAGAGTTTGTGCAGGTTGTTGTAGATATCCGGGTAAGCGACGATAAGAACGGAGTATTGCAGATCGTCGGACGGCGCAGATGATGTTGCAGACGACGGCGATTGTGAAGCAGGTGGCATCTGCGCCTGAGCACTGAAAATCACAACAGGCACATTCGTAGACCACAGATCGTAAGCGGTCATTTGCACGTTGCTCAGCACGGGAGGCGCGGACTTCTTCACGGGAACGTGATGTGACGCCGGAGTTGGAGCTGCTTTCGATGGGACCGTTTTCGCGGAGATCGTGGCTTTACCCTTTGCATCCACATAGGCGCGTACTTGCTCCTGCGCAAGCGTGATCAACTGCTGGCGGCGTTCTTCTTCTTCGCCCTTAAGCCACTCAAACCCATAGGAGTGCGGTTCGGGACCTGCGGAATCAGAGATAGCAGGAATGAGTTGGACGGTCCCGGGAGGTGCAGACTTCGCAGCATTTGCGGAGGCAGCGTGCTCCGCGCTCGGCTTGGTCCCTAGTTTGCTGTAGCCAGGAATATCTTCGTCGGCGAAAGACTGCGCCGGCTTTCCACGCCGCAGTCTCGGGCGATTGGCTTCATCAGCTCCGCTGTCCGATTCAGGCGATTTGGGATGGTCTGCTTGCTTGGCTTCAGACTTCGCCGCGTCCGATTTTTTGCTGTCGTTCTTGGAATCGGCGGGCTTGTTCGCAGACGTATCTTGTCCCGACTGACTTGACCCGGATTGATTCGATGTGGACGACGGTTTTGAATCACTTGGTGGTGCAGCGGAATCTGGCGTAGATGTCTGAGAAGAACTCGGCTGCGAGTTTGCCGGTGGTGTCTGCTGTGTGGCGGGCTTCGTCAAGCGCGGTGGTTCATCGCCGGAACTCGGCGACGCCGATGGCGCTGAAGGCGTCGAAGAAGACGGCGTCGAAGCCGGGGCGCTGTTCCCTGAAGGCGAAGCGGGCGCAGTGGTCGGTGCAGTTGGATTCTTGGTCAAACGTGGTGGAGCGTCGGAGTTGTCAATTCCAACCGGTGCAGATTCGGCAGGGAGAGATCCCTTCTTCCCGGTGTCGGTCCCAGTGGGAACCCAAGCTCCGGTGGCGAGCCACGGAATGGGCGCATTGACGGCGTTGCTGTGGAGGGCTGTATTCACAGTGAAAAGTCCCAGAGAACTCCCGGTGCGTTCCGCTTCGTAGACCGTTCCCGGCTCCAGCGCCATCGGGACGGGCGAAGCCTTATACGAGCCAGCGTCCCAAAACTTGCCATTGATTAGAATCGCGATCGGCACCAGCGACGCTTTGCCGTCAGACGACAACTTCAGCAAAGCTACAGCTCGTGGTTCCGCATCTTTTTTTCGTGGACCTCTGCGTTCCCCCGGTGTGATCTGAGGCCGATCCTCCTGCGCGGAGGCAATCTGCGTAGAAGATACGACGCCAGCCAGGAGCATCACAAAAACAGCTGTGCGGTATAGAATCTTAGGGAAATTGGACTGGCCGGATTCCGCCTTCGCTACATTTGGGTTCGATTTTTCCTGAGGAACTGCCATGAATATTCATGATAAAGCGCCCGAGTTCACTTTGCAGGACGAAAACGGCAAAGAGATCTCATCCAAAGACCTGCGCGGCAAAACGGTAGTTCTGTTTTTTTATCCGCGAGCGAACACACCCGGCTGAACCATAGAAGCGCGCGGGTTCCGCGACACATACAGTAAGATTCAGAAAACCGGCGCCGTGCTGCTTGGCATCTCGCCCGATACGCCGAAAGCACAGAAGAAGTTCGCCGATAAGTTCGACCTTCCCTTCACCCTGCTGGCCGACGCCGACAAGAAAGTCGCCAATGCCTTCGGCGTGATGAAGGAAAAGAACATGTACGGCAAGAAGGTGATGGGCGTGGCAAGGACAACCTTCGTGATGGATCCGGACTGGAAGATCAAGCACATCTTCGAGAACGTGAAGCCGGATGGCCACGCCGAGGAAGTGCTCGCCTATCTGAAGGAATCGGCCAAGGGCGCGGCGTAGCGGGTATGGCGGCCGCTTCTGTCATACCGAGGCCTGAAGCATCCGCGCAGGGCTTTCTCCGCCCGCTCGACCGTGCCTTCTTTGCTCGCGATCCGCGCCGTGTGGCACGCGAGCTACTAGGCAAGGTATTGGTGAGACACGATGCGGGCACGTATCTTACCGCCCGCATCGTCGAAGTCGAAGCCTATCTAGGAGAAAAAGATCCCGCAGCACACGCAGCTGCTGGTCGCACTCTGCGCAACGCGGTACTGTTTGGCCCTCCCGGGCACGCTTACGTCTATTTCATTTATGGAAATTATTATTGCCTCAATGTTTCGTGTGAACCTGAAGGCAAAGCTGGAGGCGTCCTGTTCCGCGCCTTGGAGCCGCTTTCCGGCATAGAAGCGATGGCCCGCGCTCGGGGAATAGCGATCAGCGGACCAAGTGATCTGCCCAAGCTGACCAGCGGTCCCGGACGCTTAGCCGAAGCCTTCGGAATCACCCGCGCTCGCGATAACGGATGCGATCTGACATCAGAAACCAGCACACTCTGGATCGGTGAGGACGGCTATCGCGCTCGCGGCGTGCGGATTACTCCGCGTATAGGCATAACGAAGGCCGCCGACCGGCCACTGCGTTACATTCTGGGCGGCAATCCATTCGTCTCAGGAAGGAAAATACGTTCCCAGCAAGCCCAAACAGGCTAGAAGGTGCTGAAACAACCGCCGAGCTTGACAATCGGGTGTAGACTATCCTCCGGGTTCGGGTAGGTTGAAATGCCTTGCTGGACGCGGCTTTTGGCTGTTGGGGCGGCCAAATCGCGGCGGCTGAGGGTCTCGAAAATTCCAAGCGCACATTTTGACGCATCTCCCGGGCGACCCAAACCATCTTATAAAAACGTAGTTTCAGGAGCTTTTCGTGCCTCGCTCGGCGCGATTTCGGATTGTTCCCGCTTTACTTGTGATACTCGCGATCGGTACGACGTCCGCGTGGTCAGCCGACGGCGCTGTCGCAGCTCGGTCGCATCCGGTTCCCTCCAGCATCGTGATCGGCTTTGTGGGCGGTTTCGTGCGTCACGACAATCCACACCACGGGCCGGTGGTGCTGGCTCACCGCATGCAGGGCACACTTCCCAAAGACACTTACGTCCGGGTTTTTGAAAACCGCCACAGAAAATCCGCCTACAAGACGATTCTCACTTTGCTCGACCGCGATCGGGATGGCACTCTCAGCGACGCCGAAAAAGCGCAAGCGCGAATCATCCTCTTTGGTCAGAGCTGGGGAGCATCCGCGGTGGTGATGCTGGCCCGCGAACTGAATCGCGCCGGGATTCCGGTGCTTTTGACTGTGCAGGTAGATAGCGTGGCCAAGCTCTGGCAGAACGATGGCGTCATTCCCAATAACGTAACCGCCGCTGTGAACTTCTACCAGCCGCACGGCATCATCCACGGTCGGGCTGAGATCACCGCCGCCGATCCTTCCAAGACCCAGATTCTCGGCAACTACCTCTTCGATTACAAAAAAACGCCGGTAACGTGCCAGGGATATTCCTGGCCCTACCGTTTCTTTACCCCCACCCACATGCAGAGCGAATGCGATCCGCATCTCTGGGGACAGGTCGAAGACTTGATCGACCAGCGCATCGAGCCAGTCCCCGGCATCGTGGCAGCCAATCCCCAGCCCTAACAGGTGAAGCATTCGGGATCGTTTCCTCAAAGCTTTTCTGCTGATCTGGCAACTTTCGATCTGAGGGGAGACTCCAACTGGAGTAGCATTAGTAAAGCGGTTTGCCCGCCCGGGCTGAAAACCGCTGTCAGGTGGAGGGTATTGCGATGAAGAAATCCACCTTGTGGAACATTCTTCTTACAGGATTCGCTTCGGCCGCGCTGGTGTGTCTGCCTACGACCGTCTTTGCTCAACATGGTGGCGGAGGCCACGGCGGCGGAAGCGGTGGTTTTCATGGCGGAGGTGGTGGCGGTTTCCACGGTGGCGGGGGTGGCTTTGGCGGCGGATTCCATGGTGGCGGGGGTGGTGGTGGATTCCACGGCGGTAGCTATGGCGGCTCTCACGGCGGTGGATTCTCTGGTGGCGCTAGCAGCGGGATCGGCGGGCATGGTGGAGGACTCGCGGGACACGGCAGCTCCGCCACATCGCGGTCCTGGTTTGCGGACAACCATGGTGGATCTCGCGATATGTCGCCCGGATTCCACTCATTCAATGGTGGAGCAAATGGGAGATCAGCAGGCGCAGGTTCGAACTTCGCACGGTCGGGGGCCGAGAGGTCCGCTGGTGGCGCGGCGGCGGGAAGATCAAGTGGCATGGCTGCAAGTCATTCCGCCGTTGCTGACGGCCAATGGCATTCCTTTGGAGGCGCACACGCGGCGGCAGGTAACGCGTCCGGAGCGCGAACCGCGACAACGGCTGTCAATCATGTGGCTGAAACTCATGCCGGGCTGGTTGGCAACAACGTAGCCTTTCGTGGCAACTTTGGATTTCGTGACGGCTTCGGATTCCGCGATGGCTTTGGATTCCGGGGTGGTTTCGGTCCGCGTTGGGGATGGGGTTGCTGCGGCTGGGGATTCGGATGGGGCCTTGGCTGGGGTTGGGAATGGGGATGGGATCCATTCTGGACTTGGCCTTGGTATAGCCCCTGGTGGGGATACGATTGGGGCGCTGGTTATGACCCGTACATCTACGCGAACCCTAGCTGAAGTAGTTACGGGGTTGTATCGCCAGTGATGCTAGTTAGCAGAAGATTGTCGATCAGTCGCGTGGTTCCAACAAACGCAGCGACGGCGACTAGCGCACCTTTGGAAAGATCTTTAACGGAATCGAGTGTGTCGGGATCGACGATCTCAAAGTAGTCAAGGCGTACCGGATTCTCCTCGGAAAATTCCTCGCGTCCGGCCGCAATCAGCTTATTTACGTTTCGCTCCCCCGCATCGACCAGTTGCTTCACGCGCATCACCGAACGCTGCAACGTCAAAGCCTGCTTCCTCTGCTCCTGATCAAGATACACATTGCGCGAGCTCATGGCGAGTCCGTCAGGCTCGCGCACGATTGGACCGACCACAATCTCCACAGGCAGATGCAGATCGCGCGCCATGCGACGAATGATCGCTACCTGAGCCGCATCTTTTTGACCAAAGAAAGCCGCGTCTGGCTCCACGATGTGAAATAACTTGGCGACGACGGTGGTCACGCCGCGAAAATGTCCGGGCCGCGAACGGCCATCCAGCTTGCCGCTGAGTTCCTCAACAGTCACCCAAGTTACTGCTCCCGCAGGATATATTTCTTCGACCGTCGGCGCGAAAAGAATGACCACTTCCTCCCGCTCAAGCAACTCACGGTCGCGCTCGAACGATCGCGGATATTTCGCCAAATCTTCATTCGGCCCGAACTGCGTAGGATTGACAAAGATCGATACCACAACCATGTCGCATGAAGCACTCGCCGCACGGACCAGTGATAGATGCCCCTCGTGCAGCGCCCCCATGGTCGGGACCAGTCCAAGGCGCTTTCCTGCATGTCGCAGAGTACGCGATGCAGTTCGCATTTCATCGATAGTGGTGCAGATTTTCAAACTAGATTATTCAAAGAACATCCAACCCACACGCCGTCTCAATAGCTGTCATCCGCATCCCTGGGTCGTGCGTTTACTCTGCGTCCTTTCGAAATTCTTCGCGCTCTTTGCGGTTAAAAGCTTTTACCGCAAAGCTCGCGAAGAACTGCCGCCAAGATCGCAAAGTCTCAAGATACCCGGGGTTGGGAACTCAACCACTCCCAGCTTCACGCCGAGGTACCCACTTGATCGCTACGTGTGCGCCCTCCAGCATTCCGCCAACAATGCCCTTGTTACGGCGAATCGCGATGCCATCCTGTTCGGAGGCACGGACGCCGATCTCCGCCGCGGCCACTACGCGCCCGTAAGGCCAATTCGATGCTGGCAGCCGCGACAGCACAGCAAGAACCTCATCTGGTTTTAGGGCGATCTCAGCACTATCAGCAGAATCGTAGAGCGCCACACCGTCCACACGCACGATGAGATACGGATTGCGCCACTGCTTCATGTTCTGAATATGTTCGTACTTGGCAGGGTCGGCCGACGGAATGGCTTGCAGGATAGCCTCAGGCGAGGGTGGCTTGTTCGCTGGTTGCGAAGAACACGCAATTGTCAGGCTCAACAACAGAAATGCTGCCGCCACTCTCGTTTGCAGGGTTGGTCGCCGGGAAATCACGAAGTTCGCGCTACCTCACCATCGCCGCAAGCATTCTCCCACTGCATTAGCCTAGCACTGTCATCACCAGTTGCCTCGTCGTGTTTTCGCGAAGCCGGAGAAGCTGTTTCTGATGATGCCGTCCATGCACGAGATGAAGCGTTCTCCACTGTGTCGCAGTCAGCGGACCCAGAATCGGATGATCGAGCAGTTTCACCTGGCGCCCAAAGCGGGCTTCGCACTGCGCGATAATCGCATCCATCGCGACAAGCTTTGCCCCAATCTCGTTTCGTACCTGCTCCGTCGGCAGGCCCCTCGGCTCAGCCACCGCGGGAGCTTTTCGTCCGGTGGACATGTGGCCCAATCCAACGACCACGAAGGTCAGCATGCGTTGCGTCATGGAGGCCCGCGAGGCCAGCGGCTTTCCTTTTCTCATTATTCTCTCGAATCCCGTGATCGTTCCGGTATAAGTGAGATACAGATGTTCCAACACCTCCGCCGCACACCACTTGCCCGGTGGATGCCAGCTCAGTTGCTCGCTGGACATGCCTTCCACCGCCGACTCCAGAGATTGTTTTAGCTTGTCTAGGCGAAAATCCATGGCACGATTCTCGTATTTGCGCGCTTTAGATAGACCGGAATCCGTGGCCAGTCTCTATTTCGCCATCGCCCGCTTGCGCTCCATCACGACATCCAGACTCGCCTTGGTCTCTCGCGGCAGATGATACGACTCCTCATCCGACGGATATTGGTGTGACTTCACATCCGCGCGGAACGCTTGCACCGCCTGCGTAATGACAGCAGCCGCATCGCCATAACGTCGCACGAATTTCGCTGGCGGACCGAACGTCAGATTCATGATGTCGTGGAACACGAGCACCTGCCCGTCGCATTCAGGACCGGCACCAATGCCGATGGTTGGCGCGCCGATCTCCGCCGTGATCATCGCCGCCACTTCGCGGGGAATGCCCTCTAGATAAACGCAGGCCACCCCGGCACGGTCAAGCGCAACCGCATCGCGCATGAGTTGCTCGACGCCGCTTAGACTCTTGCCCTGCACTTTGTAGCCACCCATCATGTTGACCGACTGCGGCGTCAGCCCAATGTGCCCAGCGACTGGAATCTCGGCGTCGACGATGCGGCGAATCAGTTCTGCCCGCCGCTCCCCGCCTTCGAGCTTCACCATTTCCGCGCCGCCTTCTTTGACGAAGCGCAAAGCGTTGCTCAGAGCAGTTTGAGGGTCGACCTGATATGCCCCGTACGGCATGTCGGCTACTAGTAATGCCCTCTTCACTGCGCGGCGGACGGCCTTCACGTGGTGCAGCATCTCGTCCATGGTGACCGAGAGCGTGTTTTCGTAGCCGAGAATCGCTTGGGCGAGTGAATCGCCGACAAGGATGATGTCGATGCCAGCTTCGTCGACCAGACGCGCGGTCGAGTAGTCATAGGCGGTGAGACAAGTGATAGGTTCGTGACGGAGTTTCTGTTCCCGCAGAGATGCGGTCGTGACTTTCGGGCGGCTCTGGTTGTCGCGAGACATACCAGGATGCCCGGTGATCGGGGTCAAACTCATGATGTCCTCCAGTGCCCCTCCGGCGCTGCCGGATAGAGCCTGTGCGCGTCTTGGCGCTAACATCTTAGATGATGCTCTAGCTATTGTAGCCTCAGAGGGCCTTCCTCGTCGATGTCGCTAACTATCTCGGCCTCAGTGGCTTGCAGCGGGGGTTAAAAATTAGATTGCCAGAACCACGAACTTTCGGTTTTAGGTAAATAGACCGCTAGCGCTTCCTAGGCAATCTGGTCTGAAGTTGTGCGTGCTTGTTCTTCGGTCGCACGGTAAATTTCGATTGCGCGGTCGTCCACACGAGACGAGAAGAGATAGAACCAGCGCAAAATGACTATGAGTGCAACGACCCACCATAGGAACCAGGTCCTCTCAATGAAAGGGATCACGACTTTCTCCTCCACAAAACGACGGAACAGCGACACATTCCTAGGCTTGTCCGATTACCACGACGAAGGCGGCGCTCCTTTACAACGTTCTGTTCGTATTCAATTAATATAATTAACATACTAGTGAATATGAAAGAGACTGCGCGGAATTAACGTCTGTTCTACTCATGTTTTTTCTGAACGACGCTCGCGGTCGTCGTATGCGCATGTCCGCGCCCAGTTCGTCCTCAACTATTTCCCGAAAGTTTCGAGGGCATCTTCATTTAAGAGTCCTAGGTAGCGGGCGTCAACCCCCACTTATTCTGCAAATGACGCTCCATGCCTTTGAACACCACCCCATCTACAATGTATCCAATGGCGATGATCAGGATCATGACGGCGATGACGGCGCTCATGTCATTCAAGTCCCGGCCCATCATGAGCACCTGGCCGAGACCAAGACTCAGATAAAGCATCTCGGCCGTGATCAGCGAGCGCCAAGCGAAGGCCCAGCCTTGTTTGAGGCCAGAGACAATGAAGGGAAGACTGGCCGGCAACAATACGTACCAGAACAGCTTGAAACCTTTGGCACCAAGGTTGCGTCCGGCTTGGCCGAAGATCTTGGGCATTTGCTTGCGGCCGTCTTCCATGGCCAGGGTCACCGATAACAGTGAACCCATGATCACCACAAAGAGAATGGCATTCTGATTGAGGCCGAACCAGAGCAGGGCGAGAGGCCACCAGCAGATGCTGGGGAGACTCTGCAGACTCACCAGTAGACCGCCCATGGTTTCCTCGAGGAATTTATTGCTGGCCACACCGAGTCCCAGGATCATGCCAAGAACTACGGAAATGCCATAGCCGATCAAAACGCGCTGCATGCTGACGCGGATCGCGATCCAGTAGGTGTGATCCTGGAATCCGGCATAAAGGGCCTGGCCGACACCCCAAGGAGTGGGAAAGAGATAGGGCGGCCAGATCTTCAGTTCGGCGAGGACCGTCCAAAGGCCGAAAAGTGCGGCATAGAAAACGATGTAGCGGGCCGCACGTTTCATGCTTCGACTCCCGGTTCTACGTGCGGCTTTACGCCGTCGTAGTATTCGGCTTCCATGGAGCGGTTAATCTCATCCCGCAGTCCGTCGAGAATTTCGCGGGCGGCGCGGGCGACGGCGGGGTCTTCGAGATGGCGCGGGCGCGGCAACTCCACGGGGAATTCGCTTTTCACGCGGCCGGGGCGGAAGGTTAGAAGCACGACGCGATCGCCGAGGCGAATCGCTTCTCGGACGTTATGAGTGACGAAGATAATGGTGCATCCCGTTTCGCTCCAGATGCGCTCCAGCTCATCGTGCAACAGGTCGCGTGTCTGAGCATCGAGAGCGGCGAAAGGTTCGTCCATGAGAAGAACGTCTGGTTCGGTGGCTAGAGCGCGGGCGATGGCAACACGCTGGCGCATGCCACCGGAGAGCTGGTGAATGTAGCTGTCTTCGAATTTTGCCAAGTGCACCAGGCGCAGATAATAGCGGATCTTTTCTTCCCTCTCCGCCTTACTGATGCCCTTCATCTTCATGCCGAATTCGACATTCTGTCCCACCGTCAGCCAGGGAAAGAGGCCGTGCTCTTGAAAAATCATGATCCGGTCGGTACCGGGACCTTGCACAGGCTTGCCGTCGATCAGCACCTGCCCGGATGTCTGATGATGCAGTCCTGCGATCAAATGCAGCAATGTAGACTTGCCGCAACCGGAAGGACCGACTATGCAGACGAACTCACCGGGCCGTACTTGAAGGTTGATGTGATCGAGAGCGAGAAGGCGCTCTCCGCTCTGCGTGTGGTAACTCAGGCAGAGCTCGCTCAGCCCAACCTTCGCCACCTCGACCGCAATCGCACGGCGGCCCACTGAACCTGGAGCGATCCTGCCTCGGGGACTAACTGATCGCGTCGGCGCGAGCGGCTCCGTGGAAATCGGAAACCTACCCGGAAACTTTTGCGCGTTTGCGCTCATTGGATAACCTTCCTTCCTTTTTCCGACAGAACCTGGTTGAGCAGCGACAGGTCGTAGAGACCAGAGAGATCGGGCATTTGCCGACCGAGAAAACCGTTTTCGAAGGCCTGCTGTGCTGCGATGGTCAGTGCGGTGTGCAATGGGTCATATGTGACCTGTATGCGTGAGAACGCCTCGTCAAGAACTGCGGGAGCAAGAGCCTTGTTGGTTTCAGTTTGAATCTGCTGGTTCAAGAGCTTCTTGGCCTCGGTGGGGTGGCCATTGATCCAGTCGGTCAGATCGACGTTGGCTCGAATCCAGTTCTTCACAAGATCCGGATGAGCTTTAAGGAACTTGGTGTTCACGACGAGCAGGCCGATGACGAATTGTCCATTCGGCCACAGCGTGCGCTCGTCCACGAAGAGGCGGCCATTGCCTTCGTGAATGAGCCGCGTTGCCCAGGGTTCGGGAGCCCATGCGGCATCCAGGTCTTTCTTGAGGAACAGTGTTAACTGGTCGGGGTTGGCCAAGGGGACAATCTGCACATCGCCGCCTTTGTCGTTGGTCTTCATCCCATGACCCTTGAGCCAGTTGCGCAGCGCTACGTCTTGTGTGTTGCCAAATTGCGGAGAGGCCACACGCTTGCCGTGGAAGTCCTCAGGCTTCTGTATGCCGGAATCGTTACGTACAATCAGGGAGGCGCCGCCGCTGGCCGCGCCGGACACGACGCGTAGCGCTTCGCCATTCGAGCGGACGTAACCGTTAATCGCCGGGTTTGGCCCAACGTAGGTCATATCAATCACCCCGGCAAAGAGAGCTTCGATCGCGGAAGGTCCGGCGTTGAAGCTGGTCCACTGGACTTTGACCTGCGGACCCATGGCCTTATCGAACCAGCCATTGGCCTTGCCGACCATGGCCTGGGCATGAGTAATGTTGGGAAACGCGCCCACACGGATGGTGTTGGCAGTTCCCTGGGCCCATCCAGGGATCACCGCCAGCCAGAGCATACATGCAACTAAAACCTGTCTAGTCACTCTTGGGTCTCCGACCACCACAGTGAGGACGCTGGCGGGCGAGCATCATGGCCCGCATAGCATAGAGTCCTTTTGGCGAGATCTTCATAGGCGAATTATTCCATAAACTAGAGTTTTATAATAGAGATAATCGATATAGACGCAAATAACGAAGCAAATCGACTTCCATTCGAGCCGAAGAGTAGCGCACGAAACAAGCCTGTTAAATGAATGGCTTAGCTAGGGTGGAACGCATCCGGCCGGCAGTACGATGTGAAATGGATTGCACTAATGGCAGACGGCCGTCTCATTGATGCCGTTAAGGCTCTCAGTGGAAGCCTGAAGTTTTCGGCAGAATCCCCTAATAGCGACTCATCGATCACCTGGATCACGTATGCGGCGACTGTGAACCAAAAACGAGAGCAGCAGCGGCACTTGCGATCACAGATTCCGGAGGCGAATGCCGATGATCCAAACCATATTGCAGGATGTGGCGCGAAGCCGGGTTATTTCGTTGATGCCTTTTCTGCCAACAACCGCTGCTTCGCCGTCTTCAACTCTGGCCTTTCGTCGCCAACCGCAACTTCGGTGAGCTTGCGGAAATAATTGGTAGCAGCCGTGGCATCTCCTGTCGTATCAGCCGCGGTCGCGGCGCCGAATAATGCATTGAACCGATTCGGCGCAATCTTGAGTACGCTTTGATACTCCTGCAAAGCTTCCTGAGGATGATGCTCGCGCAGCAACATCTCAGCCAGCAACTCGCGTGCGGGTGTGACCGCACCAGGCGTAACGGCAGCTTTATCCATGCTCTCTTCCAATTCCGCCGCGGATCGGGCCAATTTCAATCCATCCTCAGGCTTACTTTTCTGTTCGGCGATCCACGCTGCGACTTCGCGCCGCTGCACTTCGACCTGATTCGACCAGTAGGAATTGTTCTGCTTGGCAATGGCATCGCGGAGTGCGGCCAGCTTCACCTCTGCTTCTGCAGCGTGTTCAACTTTCCCCGTGCGAGCGCTACCAATGCCGATTGCTGCCCATGTGATCGCCTGCGCCCACGGAACGCCCTGATCGAGCGGCTTCAGTTCGCTTGCTTGCTTCCAATCCCCTAGCTCGACCGCATAGCGCGCCGGAATTGCAGCGTTCGCATAATTCCCTGTCAAAGTCAGACCGGCAATCGGAGGCAGAGCATTCATCTTATCCAACACCGCTTTCGCTTTCTGCACCTGACCGCTCTGCAGATATGCGTATTCCAGATAATCCATAGCGTGCAGCCGCTGGTCCCGCGCTTCGCCGTTTTTCGAGGTAGCCTCTGCTGCGGCTGCTAACTCCGCCGATCGAATGTTAGAGCTGATCGACTCGTTCCATGATCCCACGCGCGTGAACAGGTGCGAGGGCATGTGATTGGCATGGGCGGAGGCGGGAGCAATTTTGGCATACATGCGCGCTGCGCTGAGGCCCTTTTCGGCCAGGACCGGGTTATCGTAGCAATGAATGATGTAGTGGGCGATCCCCGGATGATGCGGTTCTCGGGCAAAAATCGGTTCGAGAATCTCCCCGCACTTGCGCTGATTGGCAAATGTCTTGTCGGTTTTGGGAGCCGTGATGGCCAGCGTCAGAGCATGAAAGATCGCAGCCTCGTCGTCCTGTGGGTAAGCCGCCTGTAGCGCGCCCATCTTTTGCTCGAAAGCCTGGCTGTGCGCGTAAGAATCCTTGCCATCTTCGCGATAGATCTCGGCCAGCGCAACGATATAGCTATTCTCGCGTAGCGTGGTTTTCGGGTTGCCTCCAGCGATTAAAAGCGCCTTGTTTGACGCGGCACGACCTGCTGCCATGTCACCGTTATCCCACAGCCCGTGATAATGGGACATCGCCACGCCCCACTGCGCCATCGCGCACTGCGGATCGCGTTCACTAATGTTGGTAAAGGCTGCCCGCGCGTCTTCGTACTGGAACGAGTGCACGAGAGCCACGGCGCGGTTGAAGTTGTCAGCCAGATTGGGGCTGCAGGAAGTGGAAAAGTGGACCGATCCGACTTCCTGCTCGGTCAAGGCATGATGATGGCCTTCCTGAGCTTTCGAGAGAGGGATAAAAATCAGAAGCGAAGCAATCACTGCTGCCAAAGAACGCATGGCGGCCTCCGTCACAGGCGCCGATTTTAACATCGATTCAAGGCATGGTACGTTATGCGCTGGCCGCTTCCTGCCCGCCCAGAGGCAGAAAATATTGCGTGCCCTTGATTGGCTCGGTGACCTTCCGCAGCAGTTCCTGCAAGTCTTCGTTGCGGTCGACGAAGTCGATTTCTGAAGTATTGACGATCAGCAAATCCGACGACGTATAGTGAAAAAAGAAGTGTTCGTAAGCCTTGATCACTTCTTCCAGATATTCGTCATTCATCGCGCGCTCGCCGGGCGCATTCTTTTTCTTGAGCCGTTTCTTAAGCACCTCGGGCGTGGCCTGCAGATAAATCACCAGATCTGGCGTCGGTAGCTGCTCGCGGAAATGATTGTAGTAGCGGTTGTAGGTATCGAGTTCCTGGTCGTTGAGATTGAGGCAGGCGAACAGCTTGTCTTTCTCGAAAATAAAATCAGCGACTACGACTTTCTGTGACCGGGGCCCTAGATCGAGCGCCTGCAGTTGCTCAAAACGCCGCACCAGAAACGCGAACTGTGTCTGAAACGCCGCGCCGCGCTCGCCTTCATAAAATGCGTTCAGAAACGGATTTGACTCCGGCTCCATGACCCGCTGCGCGTTCAGCCGCTCCGCCAGAATGCCCGCCAGCGTGCTTTTTCCGACTCGGATGGGACCTTCCACTGCAATATAACGGGGGAGTTCAAAAAGATTGGCCATGTTTTATTGAACGGGGCTCGCGATGGTACGGATACGGCAGGATAGCTCGGATAACGTCGAGTGACAATTGCAGGAAGAGTTAACAGTAAAAATCATTGTTGATTTTTGATTGTTGATTCATGAATGAAAACTCAGACACAGTTGTGAAGAACGAATCGTTGTTCAATCAACAATCAAAATCAGCAGTCAACAATTTACAATCCCTCCATGCTCGGAACCGTGTTGACTGGAGCAGCCGCTGCTGCGGCTACAGTCGCCGCAGGCTATCAATCAATGGCGCCCACTGGCCAGTGGTACGGAAGCACATTTACCGGTCTGCCACGTGGTACGAAGCAACTCGCGCTTACTTACGATGACGGCCCCAACGACCCGCATACACTGCGCTTGCTGGAAGTTTTGGCTCGCCACAATGTGCGCGCAACGTTTTTTCTCATCGGTCGGTACGTTCGGCAGCGCCCCGAGATCGTGCACGAACTCGCTAAGGCCGGTCACGTTGTGGGCAACCACACGTTTGCGCATCCCTTGCTTACATGGAAGAGTGTTACCAAAATTCGCAAAGAACTCACCGATTGCCACTTAGCTTTATTGGACGCAATCGGCGAGCATTCTAATCTTTTCCGTCCGCCGTTTGGCGGACGGCGTCCCGCGGTGCTTCGTATTGCCCGCGAACTCGACCTTGACCCTGTGATGTGGAATGTGACCGGCTACGACTGGAATGCCCCGCTTGCCGCGACAATCGAGTGCAAAGTCACAAGCCAAATTCGCGGAGGCGATGTCATCCTGCTGCATGACGGAGGTCACAAGCAGATGGGCGCCGACCGCTCTCAAACCGTTGCTGCTACCGATTACTTAATTTCGCGCTACAAATCGGAAGGATATGAATTCGTCACAATTCCGGCGATGAAGGTTATGCAGAGATGAAGGTTATGCAGAGATGAAGGTTATGCAGAGATGAAACTCCGCCAAAAAGATGTAGAAACGGTGAAAAAATGACCGGCCAGCGTAGCTCGATTCGCATTCACCAACCAAGATCGTCCCGACTTGAGGATTTCGATGAAATATCTTTGCCTTTTCATTCTCTCTAATGCGATCTTTGCTGCGGCGCAACCCAAAGCGCTGTTCTACATGACGACCGACGTCAATTCGGTGAAGTCATTTGCCGGCCACGCAGACAAGATCGACACCTTGGTTCCCGCGTGGTATGCGGTCGACGGCAACGGTTTGGTCTCGGGCGGGGCCAATCCGGACGTGCTGCAGACGGCTACGAAACACCACGTGCCCATCATGCCCATCGTCGCGCTTATGAACCAAGCGGACCTGCATAAACTTTTCACCACTGCTACCGCGAAGATGGCTTTCATAAACTCGCTTATAGGCGAATGCAAGAGATATGGCTACAGCGGCTTCCAGATTGATTTCGAGAATGTGAATTGGACCGACCGCGATCTGCTTTCGAGCCTGGTCGCTGATACCGCTTCTGCCCTTCACAAGGAGCGCCTGTTGCTAACCATCGCGACCGTACCCAACGCTCCCGGCTCTCCCGGAGAGAGCAGCTATTCTCGCTGGCTTTATGCAAACTGGCGTGGAGCATACGATCTGAAAACGCTGGCGCAATCTGCCGATCTCATTTGCCTGATGACCTACGACCAGAACACGCGCTGGACGGCGCCGGGTCCGGTGGCCGGCTATCCATGGACCGTGGCGAATCTTGAGTACGCCCTGCAATCGGTTCCTAAAGAAAAGTTGTCGCTTGGGATTCCTCTATACGGCTATCACTGGTTTGCCGGCGATCCCGGCAAAGAAGAGAAGCCCAACCCGACTGCGGAATACATCGGGCAGCAGGATATTGAGGAATACATCGCCGCGTATCATCCTCATGTTGAGTGGGACGCCGCCGATCGCGTGGCATGGTTCTATTTTTATCGCGACGACAATCGGGAGTGGGTTTTCTACACCGACAAACGCGGCTTCCAGGAGCGTCTGAACCTCGTGCGTAACCGCGGACTACAAGGTTTTTGTTCGTGGGTGCTCGGCACCGAAGACCCCGAGATTTGGTCCTTGCTGCCTTCACACAATTGATTTCTATGGATGAAACTGGGAAGGGCACAACTTCAGTCGTGCCATCAGCGCCTCAAATTAATTTCGGCTTCAGCCGCTGAGGGGAATGGGTTAGAGAGTCATGCGCGCGCCGCCGCAAACGCTTCCTTCGTGGCCACAATTGTCTTCTGAATATCTTCTTCCGTGTGCGCCGCACCAACAAACGCTGCTTCATACTGCGACGGTGGAAGATAGACACCACTGTCCAGCATACTGCGGAAAAACTTACCGAAGGCTTCGGTATCTGACTTCGAAGCCGTATCCCAATTCGTCACCGGGCCCGCGTTGAAGAACCATGTAAACATCGATCCCACGCGGTTGTGGCAAACAGTGACACCGGCATCTTTCGCTGTTGCTGCAACACCCTGCACGAGTTCTCCGCTCAGCTTATCGAGCCGCGGATAGATTTCCCCCTTGCGATCATGCAACTGCTTCAGCATGGCGCAACCGGCAGCCATCGCCAGAGGATTGCCGGAGAGTGTGCCTGCCTGATACATCGGCCCTAGCGGTGCGACTAGATCCATGATCTCTTTCGATCCGCCGTAGACACCGACTGGCAAACCACCACCGATAATTTTCCCCAACGTCGTCAAGTCAGGACGAATGTTATACAACTCCTGCGCTCCGCCATAAGCCACACGGAATCCGGTCATGACTTCGTCAAAAATCAAAACCGACCGTTCTTTCTCTGTGAGCAACCGCAGCCCAACCAGATAATCATCCGCAGCCGGCACGCAGCCCATGTTTCCAACCACCGGCTCGACGATCACGCAGGCGATCTGATGCTTGAATTTTTGAAATGCGTGCTCGACCACAGAGAGATTATTGAAAGGCAGCGCCACAGTGAACTGAATGAATTCCTCAGGAACACCCGCCGAACCTGGGATTCCCAGGGTGGCCACACCTGATCCGGCTTTCACCAACAAAGCGTCGGCGTGCCCGTGATAACAGCCCTCGAACTTCACGATGTACTTGCGTTTGGTGTACGCGCGAGCCAGACGAATCGCTGACATGGTCGCTTCCGTACCCGAACTCACGAAGCGCACTTTCTGCATGCTCGGAAACGCGCCCAGCACCAACTCGGCCAGGTCTGCTTCTGATGGAGTAGAAGCTCCGAAGCTGGTGCCATTGCAGGCAGCGCTCACAATTGCATCCAGAACGCTCGGTTCGGCGTGGCCCAGAATCAGCGGGCCCCACGATCCGATGTAATCGATGTATTCGTTCTCATCGGCATCCCACACATGCGAGCCTTTGCCTCGCAATATGAAAGGCGGATCGCCACCTACCGAGCGGAACGCACGCACTGGCGAGTTCACGCCTCCGGGAATCATGCTCTCAGCGCGCTGCTGCAAGCGTCGCGATTGTTCAGTCTTGCGCATTGTGGTAGACGGCATCATTTCTCCGCGGACGCAGAAGTCAGACAAGACACAGAGAGAAAAACGATGTCAACTTATGAATTTCTGCAAGCGAATACTATAGCAAGTACTATCGGCAGGAATTCATCAGATATTCATCGTTTTGCAATGCCCATGCAACATCCCGGCGGTAACGTGAGGTCATCAAGTTGCCCTTCTAACCGGGAGGGTTTGAGGGACAGTCTCGGGGGCTCCGGACTGTCCTTTTTGATTTTGTAGAATCGCACAGCGTGGCGCGGGTACTCATGCCCGCGAACTTCGCTCCAGCTCAATACTCACTTCAAATAAGCCCTGACGAGCGAAATTAAGTCTTCCGTCAGCTCTTCCGGCGATTCCACCCCACGGTTCGGATGAGTGATGTGCAGCCGGACATGATCTTCCAGGATCTCTGCCATCAGGCTGTTTACCCCGCCGCGGATCGCAGCCAACTGCATCAAGATGTCCGCGCATTCGTCTCCGTCTGCAACCGCACGCTCGACCGCCGAGATTTGTCCGCCGAGTCGCCTGATCCGCGAGAATAATTTCTGTTTCTCTTTCGAAATTTCAGCAGTTTTCTCTTTCATAGATTTTGGTATGGACATTTTAGCCCCCTCACATATACCCTGGGGGGGTATCATATAATAATTTTGGATGGAAAACCTTCATCGAGATATCGGAAAGCATAAAGCACCATGACATCAAACCGAGTGAGTTAAATTTGCGGAAAGGAGGAAACCGGCAATGGCCTGCATCACGTTATTCGCACAACCTTTGGCGATGGCGACGACGCAGCTCACGCGCGCAGTCCACTACGAAGTTGCCCCCAACCCGCAACTCGAACGTACCGTGGAGCGCAAATCCTTAAGCATGAGCTGGGTCGTGGTCACCGACAGCAACGGCAACCGGAAACTGCAAATCCAGTGGACACCGTCAGCGGACCTCCGCTGACGGTGTCGTAGTAACACTCCTTTAACGAAAACGGCGTAGCGTAATGCATTCGCTCAGGCAGTGCGACACAAGGCCAACAGCTCCGGACCATGGCTTTAAATTAATTATAGTTAACTAAAATAAGTACAGCTATATTAATATGCTCTTAAGGCAGTTAACCCAATCTGGGGAAACGTAATAACAGACAGTTCGCGATCACCAAAGTGCGACACATGGTAATTCCTGGCACACTCGGAGCATTTCTTACATATCGGCCAATTCTTGCGCTTTGCGTAACTTTGTTTTCTGTCTCTTTATTCGCGCAGCAGTCTGATTCGCAGTCTTCGGGGCAAGCGGGTAGTGGAGCGTCGGTTAACGCGGTTCCGGCCGCCGACCCCGCCGATCCTCCTCCCGACGACAGTACGGAAACGATGCTTCCGCATTTCAAGAGCAACCGCTTCTGGCTGTCGGGTCAGGCCAATTTCATTTTCCAAACGCATCCTGATTTCCACGCCCTCTACAGCGGCACGCACAGCCTCAGTCCACGCTACGAGAAGGCAACTTCGCGGGTAATGACCCTTTACACCGGCGTACGCCTCAACAACTCTACGGAAATCTTGGTCGATGTCGAAGAAGCCGGCGGAGCAGCTCTGACCGAGGGTTTCGGCCTGGCCGGCAACACCGACCTTGACATCGTGCGCAACCCGCTGCTAAGCAAAGCTCCCTATTTAGGCCGCGGCATGATCCACAAAGTTTTCGCGCTCAGCAAGGATAAAGTAGAAAACCAGCGTAACTATCTCTCTCTCTTCGACGAGCTGCCGCGCCGCCGTCTTGAAATCCGCTTCGGCAAATTCAGCATGCCAGACTTCTTCGATATCAACTCGGTTGGCTCCGACACTCATTTCCAGTTCATCAACTGGACCACCGACAACAACGGCGCATGGGACTACGCCGCCGATACGCGCGGCTACACCGTCGGACTGACTGCCGACTACGAAGACCGCAACTGGGGATTCCGATTTGCCGAGGGCCTGATGCCCAAGATCGCAAACGGCATCGATCTCGTCTGGAAGCCCTGGCAAGTTCATGCGGAGAACTTCGAATATGAATTACGCCGTGGCGTGCTTCCCAAAAAGCCCGGCGTCGTCCGCCTCCTTGCCTATATCAACTATGCCAACATGGGTATCTACCGCGACCAGACCCTTAAGGCTGAAGAGTCTGGCACGACGCCGGATATCACTGACCATCCCTGGCACATCACCCGCAAATACGGCTTCGGCATCAACTTCGAACAAAATCTTACGCACTACCTCACGGCTTTTGCGCGCTTTGGATGGGACAATGGCAAGACCGAATCATTCGCCTACACAGAAGTTGACGAGACGTTCGTCGAGGGCGTAGGCGCAAACGGCGCATGGTGGCATCGCAAGCAGGATCGCGCCGGCATCGCCTTCGTTTCCAATGCGATCAAGAAAGATCACCAGGACTATCTCGCTGCGGGCGGGTTGGGATTTCTACTCGGCGACGGCCACCTGAACTACGGCCGCGAGAATATTCTCGAAACGTACTACACGACTCACGTGTGGCGCGGCATCTATCTTGCTCCGGGGCTGCAGCACATTAACAATCCTGGCTATAACCGCGACCGCGGCCCGGTCATCGTGCCGTCGTTCCGCGCACACGTGGAATTCTAACGCTTAGAGCTCAGACAAATTGATCGAGGATCACGCTCTCGAAGGCGTCGATGCGCTCGAACACAGGGTCATTCGTGATCAAGGCTGTAGCTCGTGACCGGATGGCAGTTGCTGCCTGCATAGCATCCGGCGTTCTCAAACCATGCAGACCACGAAGTCGAGCGGCCATATCAGCGATTTCAAGATCGGGAGTAACCCACTCCAGATGAGGATACGTCGAGAGCAATGCATAGAATTCATCGGCCCTGTCTTCATCGCGATCACGGTAGGGCTGTACTAGCAGTTCAGTCATTGTGACGCTTGAAGTCACCGCGCTGGAACTCGTTTTCTCGATCCATGCAAAAACCAAGTCAGAAAGCGCCACGTAGCGGAGATTTTCCTCCAACTGGTAGATGAACACGCTGCTGTCGATGGCGACGCGGCGATGTCGGTTCAAACAGTTCCGGAAGCGCTCTAGTCCCAACTCTGGCGTTCTTTCTGGACGTGGTTCTTAGGATAGATATTACGGCCTAAGCCCCGGAGTGCTGTGTGTGGAGATTTTGGTTTTTGGAGAATTAAAACTCTACCGCCCCGGCTCACGATTAGAATCCTGTCGCCGGCCTTGAGTTGCAAGGCTTCGCGGGCTTCACGCGGAATTACGATCTGATTCTTGGTAGACATAGTCGCTTCTGCCATGCTTTACATTGTACCACATTGTAAAGTGCTATGATTCGTACTGATCTGCAATGTGCTCGGATTGGCGAAAAGCGACTATCTACTTATCCGCCAGCGATTGCCCCAATCACGATGAATGGCTCCTTCCCCGACGTAACCGCATCGGGCAAAGGAGCGTCGGGCGACTCGTGGGAGAGATCTTCCTCACAGGCGAAGAAGCGCAGAAACGCGCGGCGCTCCTGTGTGACGTGATCGCGGATCGCACCGCGCAGCATGGGATAGCGCGCTTCGAGTGCATCCAGCACAGTGCGCTGTGTGACAGGGTCTGCGACCTCAAGCGTAATTTCATCGCTCACATGAGCGAGATTGCGAAGATGGTATGGCAGTACGACTCGAATCATTTCTTCTGGAACTGCTTCAGTAATTTTCGGCTGCGCGCCTTCATCGCCGGTGTGCCAGTGCGGCAGGCTCTTTCGAGCAAGTCGATCATCTCAGCCTCTGAAGACGCATCGCCCTTAGCTAATTCTGCCATGCCCTGAAGCGCGAATGTTTTCACAATTGAGCTTCGATCGCTCAGATAGCGTTGCAGCGTAGATTTGGCGCGACCACGTTCTGCCGCAGTAAGAGATAAACGTGGGAGCATGAGAGCTAAGTGCCACCGAAGTTCGGCTTGTGTGGCTTCGTCGGCGAGACCTAGCAATTCCGCCTTACACGGATGCAGAAGGTCAGGTCTTTTCACCGAAACCTTCTCAGCTGTGTCCGCCGCTCGCATGCGAACGATCGGGTCTTCACTCCATAAACACTCGATCAGTTCAGGAAGTCGCTGCGGACTTCTCAGAATTGACGCGGCAACCTGATTCGATTCTCCGATCGATCGCCTGTCCCCACTCTGCAGAATTCGACTGAATGGAATGCGCTTCATGGTTTCGCTATTCCTTGCAGCCATCGGTCAAAGGCACGTTTCCCTTTCTCCCTGTCTCCTGTAACTAGATAGACCAACACTGCTCCCTGAAAAAGTTGCAGAAGTGCTTCAATGTCGCCAGTATTGGGTAAAAACTTAGCAAGCATCTCAGACCAAAGCCGCTGCTGTTCTTCGAAAAAAATCTTGGCCTGCGCGGAGCCGCTCCAACTGCGCCGGGTCAGATCCATGGTAAGCAGAAGGATGCCGCGCGACGCCGGGCTCGTCACCTGATCCCACAAGGCCAATATGACGGCGCGTGCTGATGTACCGGGCGGAAACGCATCGGCACGAAAGCGGGCGCGCAGACGGTCTTCGAGCAGCGACATGGCCATTTGCTCAAGCGCCTCACGGCTGCCGAAGTAGTGAATCAGCATGCGTTTGCTGGTTTTGGCGGCTTTCGCGAGCATATCCAGGCTGAGATCGAGGGTTCCCGCGCGGACGAAGGCCGTCAGGCAAGCCTCCAGCAGATGTTCCCGGTTGTCCTGATCTTTTTTTCGCGGCATGGTGCCAACAAATTAATTGCGTTTAAATGTACCACATGGTACAAATTCTATGTACCATTTGGTACATAAATGATCGGAGGCTGGCGTAGCTTGAAAACAACGATTCGTATCAGGGCATCGCTTCAGCGATGCCGCCATTGCCGACTAACGAAACGGCTTTAGCCGCTGGCCCTTCCTGCCACTGGAGCTAAAGCCATGTCTCAATTCGTGCGGCATGCCTGAAGGCATGCCCTGATATAAATCTTTTTTTGAAGCGGTACGGCTACTCGCGGTCCACTAGGAGCATTACATGAAACCATTCGACAAACTGCTCTTTCCGCTGATCGGGCTTGCGTTTTGGGTCGGAGGAACAATCCTCTACGAGTTTCGCGGCCAATACGTATTTGAAGGCAGCAACCAGCGCTATTGGATCAACTTCGTCCTTACGCCAGTAGTCACGGCGGCGGTCTGCGTTTTGATTTTGCAGTGGCGCCATACGCCGACAGCTGATTGGGCGTCAGCCGCGCTACTGATCGCGCTGCCTGGAATGTTCGGCGAAGCGGTGCTGCTCTCGCGTTTTGCCGTATTCATGCCGCGCATGCGTCCAGAAACTGCAGGCCGGTACGGGGCGTTTTTGTTTGCGACTTACGCGTTGTTTCTGACGATTGCGGAGATCGTCACAGTGCGTCGCTAAAACGATGATATCGATATAAAATAATACACGGGTCTATCCTTTCGGATGTGACGGGCAATCCATTTGAAAAGGAGAGACTGCCATGAGCGGCGAGTTCTGGTTTGAACCGAGCAGTAAACGCCGAAAAGGATTCCCGTCGGAAACCAAAGTAAAGCGCGGCTTTCCGCGTTGTTGGTAACGACAAAGAGCTCTTCGAGAAGCTGGGCAGGAACGATCTTTGTCCATGCGGTTCCGGTCGTAGATTTCAAGAAGTGCTGCATGCAAACGGGACATTACGACGGCAGCAGACGTAATCACTATCAACGCTAACAAGAAAGCACGGCTAAACGCCGTGCTTTTCGCCTTCTAGAAACCTCCGATTCACTTACTTCAGCGTCTGCACTTCCACCGACAGCACCGCCGGCAGATCGTGCACAATCGCATCCCAGCTATCCCCAGCGTCAGCGGAAACGTAGACCTGACCTCCAGACGTGCCAAAATAGATTCCGCATTTGTCGAGGCGGTCGACGGCCATAGCATCGCGCAGCACATTCACGTAGCAATCTTTCTGCGGCAGGCCTTTGGTGAGCGGTTCCCACTCGTTGCCGCCCGTGTGGCTGCGGAAGACGCGCAGCTTGCCTTCGTGCACGTAGTGCTCACTGTCACTCTTGATGGGGACGACATAAACCGTCTCCGGCTCGTGCGCGTGCACGTCGATGACGAAGCCGAAGTCCGTGGGCAGATTGCCGCTGACTTTGTTCCACTGCTCGCCCGCATCGTCGGAGCGCATGACGTGCCAGTGCTTCTGCATAAAAAGCACATCTGGCCGCGACGGGTTCATGGCGACATGATGCACGCAATGACCGACCTCGGCCGTCGGATTCGGAATGTACTGCGAATAGAGGCCTTTGTTGATCGGCTTCCAGGTCTCGCCTCCATCGTCGGTGCGAAACGCGCCCGCGGCGGAGATGGCAATGTACATCCGCTTGGGATTCATGGGATCGAGAATGATGGTGTGCAGGCACATTCCTCCGGCGCCGGGCTGCCATTTCGGTCCGGTGCCGTGGCCTCTCAGTCCGGAGAGTTCGTGCCAACTCTCGCCGCCGTCGGTGGAGCGGAAAAGCGCCGCGTCTTCGACTCCTGCATAGACTGTGTCAGGGTCTATAAGCGACGGCTCGAAGTGCCACACGCGCTTGAACTCCCACGGATGCTGTGTGCCGTCGTACCACTGATGCGTCGTCAGCGGCTTGCCGGTTTCCGGCGACGCGTCGTAGACGAACTTGTTGCTCGCGGGCTTCGGCGGACCGGGCGCGGGTGTTTCTTCCGGAGGAGTTCCGGGCTGATACCAGGTTTTGCCGCCGTCGTCGGAGCGCTGCACCATCTGCCCGAACCATCCGCTGGACTGCGATACGTAGATGCGATTCGGATCGGCGGGCGATCCTTTGAGGTGATAGATTTCCCATCCGGCAAAGTGCGGGCCGCTGACATCCCATTTGTCGCGCTTGCCGTCGGATTCGAGGATGAACGCACCTTTACGCGTGCCGACGAGAACACGAACTTTGCTCATGCTTTTCTCCTAACCTTAGAACCTCAGGGGCTAAAGCCGGGTCTTTTGCGATTGCCTAACAGCATGGCTGAAAGCCATGCCCTTCCCAAGGGGCACCATTTCGGGCTACGCCCCCGTCTAACTCTATCTTCTCGTAATAAAGGGTAGTGTCCTAAGAGTGCGTTGATGGTTTTTTCGGCCATTTGCCCCGCTTGATTAGCGTGGCTTCGTACATGATCGTTCCCCGCCACTCCTTTAGCGTGCAGCCACACACATCACATTTGATAAAGTCGCTGTCGCGCCATATCGTCTTTTTACTGGTGAGTTCGTATTCGGAGCCGCACTGCGGGCAAGTCATATTCTAAACCTCTACGCTAGCAATTCTCGCAGCGACCACATGTGATCTGCAATCCCGGCTTCCATAGCAGGCGTCACTCTTAGGCTCTTGTGTATCCGGCAGAAATTGTAATAGGCGAAGTGTAGAGCGCAAGCCGCTTTCAGATTATCGAGTTTCTTAGAGAATGCATTGGTAAGCCGCGTGAAGCGACGGATCGCCATACGCATCGTGAGGTTCTGGCGTTCTACAAAACTGGTGGATACATGCCGACGATCCGGGCGACCGTCGCGTATTTTTATTATCGTTTGGGTCATCGCAGCCGGAGAGTAGCGACCAGCCGCGTCATGTTGTCCGTGATCGCCGAATATTTTTATGATCTGCGCGAAGTCGGCCTGCCCCGCGAACACGTCCTCGACCCCCTTGCGGTAAAAGTGGAAACCATCGGTCGTAAGCTGAAAGCGATGCTCTTCGGCGAGTCGGCTGCGAAGATCATTCAAGAACTGGTACGTTATGTCGCGGTTACGCTTTCCGACTGTGTAAGCAGGAATCAATTTCGACTCGGCATCAATCGCAACAAACACCCACGCATCGCCAACTTCTGCCGGATCGTCAGCTTTCACATGGCGCTGCTTTTTGGCGACGAACGTCCAAATCTCATCGCTCTGGATATGTTCGCATCGAAGGCCGCGCATCTGGGTATCCATCAGAGCTATGGAACGTTGCCCGGCGAGAACGAGCAAGCGAAGGATCGTGTCTCGATGCAACTCCGTAATGCGCTCGACAGTGCGAATGCTCGTCCCTTCGATCAGGAGTTGAATCGCCAGAAGAGCCTTTTCTTCCGGGACAATCATCGGAGCAAAGAGACGCCGATGTTCTTCCGTATATGTCTTGCCACACTGTGGGCATCGAAAACGGCGCAATCCGTTACGGTGCTTTCCGAACTTTTGGCATGTGATGGTGCAATCAGCGCAATTCATAGCAATAAAATACAGCAAGCGCATGCAGTTTGTCAAATCCGTTACCTATTTTATATCTTTTGTTATCAATGTGTTAAAAGTGCAAAAAATGTCCTTGCTAATTACATTAGATATAACTAAACTCGCTTGACATGACTTTTACGTATATCTAAACTGCAAAGGAAGTCGAGATGCAACGTGCATCAGTGTCATTTAGGCCGATCACAGGGTTGAGTTCGCCAGAACGGAGGGCGGTCGGATTCCTGGAGGGCCATCAAGAATTGGACGCAGCGGAAGAATTCGAAGAGTTGAGCGCCAAAGAAACAGACCGCTTGCTTGCCGCTATGGGCCGCTGGTGCGACGGCATGCTCGGTCCGAAGAAATGGTTTCATAACTTCGACGGAACAAAACTGATGGTTTTCAAATTAAATGAACATAGATTTTATGCTTACAGGTATCATCCGCTCCCCATCACGAATCCTGCGTTTCTGCTTTCCGTTCTCACAATTCACGTTGAGAAGCGTGAATGGGAGAGCGATGATGCAGAACTAGACCGGGTAGACCAATGGCGCATGAACCCCGGAGCTAAAGCGGCAGTTGCGAAGGTTTACCCAGAAAACGGAAGGGGACAATGCAAGAGGCTATCACGAAACTGACTCACTCTAAGGATAAGATGCAGCACTGGACGGCGGGCAGTCCTTTGCGCATGGTCCGCGCTATTTCAGCCGATTTCATCGCTCAACTGGAAAGCATAATCGAGGAAATTCCCGGATTTAGTCACGGCGATTTGGCTAAACGTATTGGGGTATCACTTGGCCGCGTTTCGCAGGTGATGAACAGTCCGGGCAACTTCACACTAAAGAACACTGTCGTCTATACCAATGCTGTTGAAATGAACCTCGCCATTGTCGTTTATCCAATTGAACCAAACGGCAACGGCGCTCCTATTAGCGGCGACGTATTCCGCACTTGTTGGGAGATCGCTGGTCGGCCACGAAACATGTTCGATATTCACGATAACACCGTAGGTTTCACGACGCACAGCGGTTGTGGAATGGCTGCTATCGGGCACGTTTGGAAAACATCGGCCAAGACGGATTCCAATAATCAACTGATTAGTTTCGTACCGATTAATGGATACGCATCAATTAACGCTCCAACAATCACGGGTGAAGGGAAAATTAGGAACAATGCCTGAAGCAACACAGATCGTTTTTAAGCACAAGGAACTCGCCGAAGTATTGGTCAAAGCTCAGGGTATCCACGAGGGTATCTGGGGCTTGTTCCTTCGTTTTGGGATTGGAGGGGCTAATGTTGGCCCCTCCGAGACTGAAATGAATCCGACCGCCGTTGTGCCAGTTCTTGAGATCGGCCTGCAAAAGTTTGAGAAGGAAACCAACCTGTCGGTAGATGCCGCTAAGGTAAATCCAGCCGCAAATGAAATCACGCGAGCAATTCCCGGCACTTCACATAAGCATTGAGGTGGGGTCGTCGCATAGCGGTTTAGTGCGCCCGACTTATAATCGGGTGAACGTGTGTACGCACGTTCCGTCCGTTCGAATCGGATCGGCCCCGCCTTATTGCACGCTCTTAGGTGGTCGTCCGCCTTTGCGCTCTTTCCGCATCTGAGCTATCTTGCGAAAGTAATCAGAGCCGCGCTGCGCAGTTACCTTGCCTCCTTTTGCGCCGAGTGTAGCTGCCGGTGGGGTTTCGAGCAGATGTGCCGACAATTGCAGCGCTGCGCTGAGAATTTCAAATAGACGACGCGACCGCTGGTCCGGAAGCACAACTGTGCGTGTGATATCGTGAGCTTCTTCTATCATCTCGTGAAGCGCTTTTAGATCGGTGGTCTTGCGTGCCATGAGCAAACCGTAGCACTGTGAGAACACGATTGCAACCGCTTGCTGTTCGCTCATCAACGCAAGTTTAGGACACTACCTAATAAAGCACAATCACGGCGGAATGCAAGAGCAAGGTGTAGAATGCGTCCGCTTTAGGTTGCTCGGGAGCACGACAAATCAAACAGGAGGAAAAAAATGAAGCGAACTCTGTTGATCGTCGGATTGGCAGCGGCGATGCTGGGCGCATGGTGCATCGGCCGGTTGCAGGGGCAAGCGGACGCAAACAAAGTTGTTTTTGCTGCGGCTGACAAGGCGAACTACACCTCTACGACGAATGGCGTCTCAACGGCCTCCATCTGGGGGGACGGCAATGTCGGCGCGCACGGCACATTCACTAAGTTCACGCCGGGATACGATGCCGGTCTGCACACGCATACGAACGACGTCTGGATCGTGGGAATCAAAGGCGCTTACCTTTACAAAGACGACGCCGGCGAAAAGCGGGTTGGCCCCGGAGATTTCCTGCGCGTGCCCGGCGGCCATAAACACTGGAGCGGCGGCGACAAGAAAGAAGGCGCTCTGTTTTACGAAGAATCGTCGGGCAAGTTTGATTTAATCCCGGCGAAGTAGCTGAGAAATGGGATGGGACTGCCCCACGTCTCGCCGTTGTTGCGAGACGTGGGCCTCTCTCCAGCACTTCTCGGGACTAGCGACTCAAAAACTCGGGACTGGTTCTCCTGTTAAAATCGAAGTGCATGCTTCTTCCCTTCGTTCGCGAACTCTTTGCGGACGTGGAAATTCTTCCCGGCTTTACGCGTGCAGCCTCCCACCTGAAGGAGGGCACGGGGCGGATTCGTGTATCCGGACTTACTCCCACAGCCAAAGCCTTGCTGCTGGTGCTGTTGCGTCGCGCTGCCGACCGACCGTTGATTGTCATCGTCAATGACAATCGGGAAGTGGAAGACTTCGTTCCAGTGCTGCGGGGATTCTGTGAACTGACCGCTGCTTGTGATCCCGAAGATGTGGTTCCGCTTCCGGCGCGTGACGTGCTGCCGTTCCAGAATCTTTCGCCGCATCCCGAGCTTCAGGAAGAACGCGCGACCGCACTGTGGAAGATTGCAACCGGGAAGGCATCGATCGTGGTTTCCCCGGTGGCGTCGACTGCGATTCGGCTGCGTTCGGCTGAATATTATGCCGATCTCGCTCGAATCGTGCGACGAGGCGAATCGCTCGACGTGGATAGTCTGCTCGCACACCTCAATACCGTCGGCTACGCATCCGCCGATGTGGTCGAGATGCCGGGGCAATATGCGCTGCGCGGTGGCATTCTCGATGTTTACTCGCCCGAAGCCGAGCGGCCGGTGCGCATCGAATTTTTTGGGGACGAGGTGGAGTCGATTCGCCGATTCGATCCCGCATCGCAGCGGTCGTCCAATCCGATGGACGAAGCGCTGCTTCTGCCGCTGACGGAAACTCCGGTCAGCGATCATTTGCTTGGTGCGATTCACACGCGGCTCTCGGGCAAACGAATCTCGGGCACAGAAGAAATCGTCGAGGCTGCCGTGCGCTCCGGCGGCGTCACAGTTTTTCCTGGCTGGGAGTTTTTCACTCCTGTCGCGGGCGCTGATCGCAGTGTTTTTGATCTTTTGCCGCGCGCGGTGGTCCTTCTCGATGAACCTGATTTGCTGCGCGCTGAATTCGATCGCTTCTGGACGCGCGTCGTAGAAGCGCATGAACGCAGCGGGATCGGCAATCTGATTCATGCCGAGGATCTCTATTTGCCGCCGGAGGATTGGTGGCAGAAGGTCGCGTCTCTCACCGGAGCGGATATCGAGCATCTCGGAATCACGCGAGGAGACGACACGGATTCTGCGATTAATTTCCTGGCTCAGCCAAGCCCGCGTTTTCACGGCGCGGTTCCTGCGATGTTTGAAGAAGTGAAGAAACTTACTAGTGAAGGCAAGCAGGTACTGTTTGCTGTGCCCAATACCGGCGAAGTAGAGCGTCTGGCGGACATCTTCACCGAGTACAACGTTAGTTTTCGCTTGGGGAGCCGTACGCGTGGAGGCGAAAGCTATGCCGACGAGACCAGCTATTTTGCGGGCGATGTTTTGACCACGACGCTGGCAAAAGCATACGTTCCCGATGGAGTTTTGCTTCCCGAGGCAAATCTTGCTATTTTTGGCGCGCGCGATTTGTTCGACGAATCAGACACAGTGGCGTCGCGTCCGCAACTGCAGAAGTCAAAGGTTTCCGCGTTTCTTTCCGATTTCCGCGATCTGCAGGTTGGCGACTACGTAGTGCATGTCGAGCACGGCATCGGTCAGTATCAGGGCCTGAAGGAAATCAACCAAGGCGACGGTAACGCTGAGTTCATGCTGCTGGAATATGCCGAAGGCGCACGGCTCTACGTACCGCTCACGCGGCTCGACCTTATTCAAAAATATCGATCTTCAGAAGGAGCAAAGCCGGCCTTAAGCCATCTCGGCACGCAGGCCTGGGCCAAAACCAAGGCGCGTGTACGCAAGGCCATGAAAGATATGGCCGACGAACTGCTCAAGCTCTATGCCGAGCGCAAAATGGCGCAGGGCCACGCATTTCCCGAGGGGAATGAATTTGTCCGCGAGTTTGAAGACGCGTTCGAGTTCAGCGAGACTGAAGACCAGGCGCAGGCCATCACCGATGTCATGCACGACATGGAGTCGTCGCAACCTATGGACCGGTTGCTCTGCGGAGACGTCGGCTACGGCAAGACAGAAGTTGCGATGCGCGCGGCATTCAAGGCTGTCGGCGACAACAAACAAGTGGCTGTGCTTGCGCCAACAACCGTCCTTGCATTCCAGCATTACGAAACATTTAAGCAGCGCTTCGGACCGTTCCCGGTCACGATCGAAATGATCAGCCGATTCCGCAATCCGAAGCAACAGAAAGAGATTCTGCAAAAGACCGAGGCCGGCAAAATCGACATCCTCATCGGTACGCATCGCATTCTCTCGAAAGATCTTAAGTTTGCCGATCTCGGCCTACTTATCGTCGACGAGGAGCAGCGCTTCGGCGTGCGCCACAAAGAACGCATCAAGCAAATGCGCAAGCAAGTCGACGTGCTGACCATGTCTGCGACGCCGATTCCACGGACGCTACACATGTCTTTGGTCGGCCTGCGTGATATGAGCGTCATTGAGACCCCACCAAAAGATCGCATGGCGATCCAGACCGTCGTAGCCAGTTGGGACGACAAACTGATTCAGTCGTCCATCGAGCAGGAGCTCGAACGCGGCGGGCAGGTCTATTTCGTTCATAACCGCGTCGAGAGCATTTGGGAGATCGCTGCCAAACTGCAGGAGCTGACGCCGAAGGCGAAAATTATCGTCGGCCACGGACAGATGGGTGAAAACGAACTCGAAAAGGTGATGCTGAAGTTCATGCACCACGAAGCCGACATTCTCGTTGCGACAACGATTATCGAAAATGGCCTCGACATCCCTCTCTGTAATACGATTCTGATCAACCGTGCTGACCGCCTAGGATTGTCGGAGCTCTACCAGCTGCGAGGCCGCGTCGGGAGATCAAATCGCCGCGCCTACGCTTACTTGCTCATTCCGCGCGAAGTTGAGCTGACGCCAATCGCGCGCCGGCGTCTTGCCGCATTAAAGGAATTCTCAGATCTCGGCGCCGGATTCAAAATCGCGGCTCTTGATCTGGAACTCCGCGGTGCTGGAAATCTTCTCGGCGGCGAGCAGAGCGGACACATCGAAGCCATCGGCTTCGAACTTTATACCCAGATGCTCGAACGCACTGTCCGCGAGATGAAGGGCGAGGATGCACCGGATGAGGCGGGGATGCAGCTGAATCTCGGGCTTAACATTCGCATATCGGCCGACTACATCCCCGAGGAAAATCAGCGCCTGCAAATGTACAAGCGCGTTGCCCGCGTTGAAACCGACTCGCAACTCACCGACGTGACCGCCGAACTCGAGGACCGCTACGGCCCCGCACCGTCCGCCGTCCGCAACCTCCTCGACTACGCTTCGCTGAAGCTGCTTTGCATGCGGGTGGGCGTGAATGCGATCGAACGCAAGCGCGAGTCAGTGACCTTCAAATTTCGCCAAAACGCCGCCGTCGATCCCGAGCAACTGGCGCGCTTCGTCTCTGCTCAACGCGGAGCGCAGTTCACTCCCGATGGAATGTTGAAGTTCGTCTTGAAAGCAACAGCAGCAGATGAGGTTCTGCGTGCGCTGCGCACAATTTTGGAGCAACTTGCAAGTGATAATGCAGCATCACAAGTGGGATCAAGCGCGGCCCGGAATAGTCCTCAGTAACGGCGCATCATCGCCAGCCGCAACACAACCAGCTACAATTATGCGGCTTCAATCGAAATCTAGGAACTGACGACTGCCCATGACCATGAAAGTCCGCAAAGCCGTCTTCCCTGCCGCAGGCCTGGGCACGCGCTTTTTGCCCGCAACCAAAGCTCAGCCCAAAGAAATGCTCCCGGTAGTCGACAAGCCGATCATTCAATACGGCGTCGAAGAGGCAATCGCTTCCGGCTGCGATCAGATCATCATCATCACCGGGCGCGGCAAGCAGTCGATCGAAGATCACTTCGACGTTAGCTATGAGCTGGAAAAAATGCTTGAGGAGCGCAACAAAACCGATCTGCTCAAAATCGTGCGCTCGATTTCTGACATGATGCATATCGCTTACGTCCGCCAGAAAGAAGCGCTCGGCCTGGGACATGCAGTCTTGATGGCTCGCGAACTCGTGGGCAACGAGCCGTTCGCCGTACTGCTGGCCGACGACGTCATCGACCATCCGGTACCCGCGCTCAAACAAATGGTCAACGTTTTCGATCAAAAGCAATGTTCGGTGATCGCAGCGCAAGTGGTCGAAGGCAAGATGATCTCGTCCTACGGCGTCTTCGACGCCCAGCCCGTCGACGGATTCAACGGCCGGTTGTTTGAGATTCGCAACATGGTAGAAAAACCGAAGCCGGAAGAAGCGCCATCAAACCTGGCCATCATCGGCCGTTACATTCTGACGCCTGCGATCTTCGATTGCCTAGCACAGACTACACCGGGTTCAGGCGGTGAACTGCAACTCACCGACGGCATGCGTTCGCTGCTGAAGAAGGAAAAAATGTACGCCTATGTCTACGAAGGCCAGCGCTATGATACTGGCGACAAACTGGGATTCCTGAAGGCCACGGTAGAATTCGCCCTCAAGCGCAGCGACCTAGGCGGACCGTTTCGCGAATACTTGAAAGGTTTGAAGCTGTAGGACAATGTGGCTCGAGTTAAGCTCTGCGACCTAATGGTCACCTTATGGACAAACTTTGGTCCGTTGTATAGGGTTCAAACCCCAGTTATTCTAGACCGGCCCCCATTTTGAATTCTGGCTCCTCCCAACTAAAAAGCTAAACGAGGTTGACCGTTACGGATGGGCAAGCGAAACGAGCCCCGCAAGGACATTCAAGTCACGGTTCGGATCTTCGGAACCGACCACACGGGTGCAATCTTTTCCGACAAAGTCGTTACTGTCAATATCAGCCGCACCGGCATAGAGTTGGCTGGCGTACAAGCGAAACTCGCTCTCGACGAGATCATCGGTCTGAGCTGCGCCGCGAATCGCGTACACTTTCGTGTCAAATGGATCGGTGAACCCGGCACGGCAAAAACCGGGCACGTAGGCTTACTCAACATCGCACCGGAAAAACCTCTCTGGGATTTTGCTTTACCTTCACCCTCCCTCGATACCTACCAGCCCGGAGCAGTTGAGCGCCGCAAGCATCCGCGCTTTCGCTGTCAAAATCCGGTAGAGATTCACGTCCACAATGGCACTTCCTTTTGGGGCACTGTTGCCGACCTCAGCCTTGGTGGCTGTTACGTGGAAATGCCAATTCCCTTACAACCCGGGACCAAGTTGAAGGTTGGTATCTGGATTGGACAGGCGAAGGCTTGGGCGAAAGGCGAAGTCGCTCATAGAACACCGGGGCTTGGAATCGGAATCAAATTTAATCAGATCGCGGATCAAGATCTCGATCAGATTCGCGCCTTCCTCGGCAACCTCACGCCTTTCGCCAAAAAGCGAGGCGTTCATCCACAAGGATTGCGCTGAAAACTATCCGCCAAGTGAACTCTTCAATTTCTCCGACTTCTCTTCCACGCCACGCGCGAGTTTCTCTTTGTGCGTGTCGAGTTTTTTCGCAATCGATGCGTCTGCCAAGGCAATCATCTGCGCAGCAAGAATTCCGGCATTCGTTGCGCCGGGCTTGCCAATTGCCACAGTCGCAACGGGGATTCCCGCCGGCATTTGTACGGTTGCGAGCAAAGAGTCCATCCCTTGCAGTGATGTGGAGGGAATCGGCACTCCAATCACTGGCAACGTCGTATGTGCCGCAATTACTCCAGCCAGATGCGCTGCACCGCCGGCCCCTGCGATGATTACGCGAATCCCGCGTTCGGCCGCTTTGCGCGCAAAGTCCGCAGTGCGATCCGGCGAGCGGTGCGCCGAAGTCACGTCGATCTCGTAGCTAATGCCGAAATCGTCGAGCGCCTTGCCCGCTTCGCGCATGATCTCCAGATCGGAATCACTGCCCATCACGATAGAAACCTGTGGTTTGCTCATCTTTATCCCGCAATTTATTTTTTTAATGCCCGTGCCGCAATATCCTTCCGATAGTGCGCGCCATCAAAACTAATTTTCGCGCATACCGCATACGCCCGTGCCACTGCCGTTTCTAAATCTGCCGCTCGCGCGGTTACTCCCAGCACCCGCCCGCCTGAAGTGTAATACTCACCATCACGCTTAGACGTACCTGCATGAAATACCTTTACGCCCTCCACGACGCTGGCTTCATCTAGCCCGTCGATCCGCTTTCCCACGTCAAACGTCCCCGGATATCCTCCCGACGACATCACCACGCAAACCGAAGCATCCTGCGACCATTTGAAGTCGCCATCGCTCACGCGCCCCTCAATCGAGGCTTCCAGCGCGTCAACCAGATCGCTCTCCAGCCGCATCAGAATCGGCTGCGTCTCCGGATCGCCAAAACGACAATTGAATTCAAGCACCATAGGGCCACGCGCGGTCATCATTAAACCGCAGTAGAGAACACCTTTGAATTCGGCCCCTTCGGCCTTCATGCCGGTCACAACCGGCTGCGCAATGTGGTGGACGAGCCAGTCGCGCATCTGATCGTCAACAATATTAACGGTCGAATATGCTCCCATACCACCGGTATTCGGTCCAGTGTCGCCGTCACCGACTCGTTTGTGATCCTGCGCCGCAACCAATGGCGCGACTCGTTCGCCATCGCTGAAGACAAGGAAAGACAGTTCATCGCCCTTCAAGCATTCTTCCAGCACGACTCGCGCGCCGGCATCGCCCAGTATTTTGCCACTCAGCATTTCCGTAGCAACACTGGCCGCTTCTTCTTTGGTCCTAGCGATCATCACGCCCTTGCCCGCTGCGAGCCCATCGGCCTTCACCACAACGGGCGCGTGGAAGTGTCCTAGAGCCGAGCGCACCTGCTCGACCGAATCGCAGATCGCGAACGGGGCCGTGGGAATATGATGGCGCTGCAAAAACTGCTTGGTAAAACTCTTGCTCGCCTCGAGCTGCGCGGCTGCCTGAGTCGGTCCGAATGCAGGCCAGCCTCGGCACGTGAACTCGTCCACGACGCCCAGAGTAAGAGGCAACTCAGGACCTACAACCGTGAGATCGGGCTGCAGGCGCGTCGCCAGAGCCGTAATGGATTCAACGCTCTTCAGATCTGCAGCGAGACACTCGGCATCGTTGCCAATCCCGCCGTTGCCGGGCGCGCAATAAAGCTGCGAAATACGCGAAGACTGCCGCAGCTTCCACACCAGCGCATGCTCGCGTCCGCCACCACCAAGAACCAGAACTTTCATAAATGAAGAAATACGTAGAAAAGTTAGGTTAGGGGCAGGGATGGAAAGCTGTCAAACCGGTAGAGCTATTGTTGATTTCTGATTGCTGATTGTTGAATAAAAACATTGCTGTCAGCCAGGCACTTTGAACCAGAAGGTTTTTCAATCAACAATCAAAAATCAACAATCATCAATTAACCGTAATTAAACCCACGAGTATAATTCCTCTCAATGATCACCGTCTCCAAAGAAGATTATTTAAAGTCGATCCTCGAAGCTGAAAGCGAAAGGGAGACGGTAATCTCCGCCCGCCTGGCCGATTGGCACAAGGTGTCACCGCCCGCCGTGACCATGGCGTTGCGCCGCTTGAAGAAAGACGGGCTAGTGCGCGTCGAGGGCGACGGCGAGATCCGACTGACTGCGGCGGGCCGCAAAATTGCCCGCAAACTGACTCTGCGACACCATCTTATCGAGCGCATGCTCTCGGAGATGTTTGGCATGGAGTGGTGGAAAGTCCACGACGAGGCTGAGCGCCTGGAGCACGCGGTATCGCCGGATTTCGAGACCAAGCTTCTGGCAAAATTGAGCTCTGATGGCGCGTGTCCGCACGGAAATTTAAGTGAAGTCGAAAGCCCCGCCAGCCGCCGCAAGCGCGGTTTGGTCCGCCTCGCCGACGCCGATCCGGGGCAAGCCTACATCGTCAGCGGCATCTACGAGCGCGACCGCCAGTTGCTGGAATTTCTGGAAGCCCGTGGCATCCGCCCCGGAGCCAGATTTCGCTTGCTCGAACGCAACTACGATAAGACCCTTTCCATTCGCACTTCAGCCGGCGCCGTTGTGCTGGGCGGTTTGGCAGCAGAAAAAATTTGGGTCTCCCCTGCCCCGCAAAGCAATTCGCATTCTTAACTATAGTTAATTATTTTTGATGTATACTACCTAACATACGTTTGGGCGTATTCGTTGGGAGCGTGGGGATGAGCGGTGACGGCGATTTGAGCACAGGGAACATGCCGTCCAATCCCGCTTCGACGAATCTTGCTCCCTCCCTTCACGGCCATTTATCACTAGAAGGTGCGCACGGCTCCATTGCTGTGCCTCACCATGAGGCCGGATTCTGGGAGCAGTGGCGCGCCTTCGTCGGCCCCGCCATTCTCGTCAGCGTCGGGTATATGGACCCCGGCAACTGGGGTACCGACCTACAGGGCGGCGCTCAATTCAAATACGGCCTTCTCTGGGTCGTGGGCCTGGCCAGCCTGATGGCCATCTTCATGCAGGTGATTTCCGCACGGCTGGGTGTGGTGACCGGCAAAGATCTCGCGCAGTGCTGCCGCGACTGGTATCCCGCTTGGACCCGCTGGCCAAACTGGCTTATGAGCGAACTCGCCATCGGCGCCTGCGATCTGGCGGAGGTGCTCGGCAGCGCCGTCGCCCTCAACCTGATGTTCCACATCCCGTTGCTCTGGGCAGTGATCATCACCGGCGTGGATGTACTGCTCCTTCTGGCTCTGCAGAACTTTGGTATGCGCAGTATTGAAGCTATTGTCCTGCTGCTGATTGCGACCATCGCGTTGTGCTACTTCATCGAGATTTTTATTCTCCCCGAGACCCAGCCCAGCTTCCTGGAAATGGGAAGGTCCCTGGTCACACCGCATTTTCGTCAAGTCGGCATGCTTTACATCGCGATCGGAATCATCGGCGCCACTGTCATGCCGCACAATCTTTATCTGCATTCGGCGCTGGTGCAGAGCCGGAAGTTGCAAAAAGATGTTCACTCTATCCGCCGTGCGATTCAATTCAACACCCTCGACTCCGTTGCGGCGTTGACTGTCGCTTTCTTCGTCAACGCGGCGATCCTGGTACTCGCTGCAACAGTTTTCTTCGGCAAACAGAGTGTCACCGTGCCGGGCGGCCATGTGATCCACTTCAGCACCAGCAGTGACTGGATTCGCGTTGCATACCTGACGCTCGCCCCGCTGCTCGGCACGACCGCAGCCAGCACGCTCTTTGCTGTGGCCTTGTTGGCCAGCGGACAAAGCAGCACCATCACCGGCACTCTGGCTGGTCAGGTTGTGATGGAAGGCTTCATGCACTGGCGGCTTAAACCGTGGGTGCGACGCCTGTTAACGCGTACCCTGGCGATTCTGCCGGCGGTCCTCATCATCGGATTGCGCGGTGACTCGAGCGTCACTGACTTACTCACACTCAGCCAGGTTGTACTCGCGCTGCAGCTTCCCTTCGCCATGTTCCCTCTGCTGCATTTCACCAGCTCGCGTACGCGTATGGGCGAATGGAAAAATGGATGGTTCCTGCTGGCAGCCGGATGGGCCAGTGCTATCCTGATCACCGCAATGGACGCCTACGGCCTGCCCGATTCGGTCCGCGCCGCGTGGCATGTGATCGTGGGGTCTTGAAGTTTCGAAAGCGCAGTGCGCTGGCAGATCGGGAGCCGCGAAGCGGCACAAGAATAAAGCCCACGGCGCAAGCTGTGGGATATCGCGAGATAAAACGGAACCAGCCCCGAAGGGGCGAAAGAAAAGCCGACACACCGAGGCCCCAGACACACATGTACAACACCATCCTCGTCACGCTCGACGGCACCCCCACCGACCGCGCCATCATCGACCACGTGAAAGAGCTCGCCAAGCTGGCCCACAGCCGTCTGGTGCTGCTCCACGTCGCCGATGGATGGGCCGCGAGAACCTACGGCCCCGACGCCGTAAGTCGCGAGATCTCCGACGATACCGCTTACCTGCAAAAAATTCGCACGGAGTTGCAATCGGCGGGCATTTCCACGGACGCCGAACTGGCCTACGGTGAGCCGGCGAACGAAATTATCAAGTGGGTGAAGCAGAAGGGTTGCGATCTCGTCGCGATGAGCACCCACGGCCATCGCTTTCTCGCCGATATGTTTCTCGGGACCACCGCCACCAAGGTGCAACACAGCATTCGCATTCCCGTTCTGCTACTCCGCGCCAAGTAAGCTCCCGCACACGATGCGCAATTTTCAGCGCAAACGAATTACACTAGTAGATTGAAGGTTAAGCAGTTCAGCTGCTTGTGTCCCGATTTTTCTACGCAAGGAAGGCCTCATGTCCGTAAATAGCTTCAACAGCCGTTCCACCCTGAAAGTCGGCGACAAAGAATACGAAATCTATCGCCTTGATGCACTCGACAAGCAGGGGATCTCCACCAAGCACCTGCCGTTCTCTCTGCGCATTTTGCTTGAAAATCTGCTTCGCACCGAAGACGGACGCAACGTGACCAAAGAAGAAGTGCGCGCGCTCGCAGCTTGGGGTTCCAAAGGAACGACCAAGAACTCGAAGCCGGACAAGGAAATCGCCTTCACCCCCAGCCGCGTCCTGCTGCAGGATTTCACCGGCGTCCCCTGCGTGGTCGACCTCGCCGCCATGCGCGATGCAATGAAGCAACTCGGTGGAGACGCTGCGTTGATCAACCCGTTGCAGCCAGTCGAGTTGGTCATCGATCACTCAGTGCAGGTCGACGAATTCGGCAGCACGAACGCCTTCGACATGAACGCTCTGCTCGAATTCCAGCGCAACAAAGAACGCTATTCATTCCTGCGCTGGGGACAAACCGGATTCCGCAATCTCGCCATCGTCCCACCTGACACCGGCATCGTGCATCAGGTCAATCTCGAATATCTCGCCCGCGTAGTCTTCGTGCACGAATCCAACGGCAACGGCGACAGAAACACCAAGTCCGTGGCCTATCCCGACACCCTAGTCGGCACAGACAGTCACACGACGATGGTGAATGGGTTGGGGGTGCTGGGGTGGGGAGTGGGTGGGATTGAGGCCGAGGCGGCGATGCTGGGGCAGCCGGTGTCGATGCTGATCCCGCTGGTAGTGGGCGTAAAGCTTACCGGACGTTTGCGCGAAGGTGCTACGGCGACTGATTTGGTGCTGACCATTACTGAGATGCTGCGCAAGCATGGAGTCGTCGGAAAGTTTGTTGAGTACTTCGGGCCCGGGTTGCGCGACTTGCCGCTGGCTGATCGTGCGACCATCGCGAATATGTCTCCGGAGTATGGCGCGACTTGTGGCATTTTTCCGATTGATAAAGAAAGTTTGAAATATCTGCGGCTCACCGGGCGCAGCGAAGAACAGATTGCGCTGGTCGAGACTTATGCGCGCGAGCAGGGACTGTTTCACGATGAGAAGACTCCCGAGGCCGAGTATTCCGAGCTGCTCGCGCTTGACCTTGCGACTGTCGAGCCGAGTCTTGCCGGACCGAAGCGGCCGCAGGATCGCGTGCTGCTCTCGCAGGCCGGCGAGTCGTTTCTGAAAGCGCTGCCCTCGTTGATCAAACCGAAATCCGCCGCGAATACCACGGGTGCCCCACTTCTGGCCGATGTTGCCAGAAGTGGGTCTACTGCCACGCCGAACAATGGGCGATGGGAGCAGGAAGGCGGAAGTCCCGCGGCCATCGGAGTGGAAGATCCCAACGTGCATGAACACGTGCCTCCGTCGGTGAAGGATTCGCTCAAACACGGCAGCGTGGTCATCGCCGCGATCACATCTTGTACCAACACCTCGAACCCTTCCGTGCTGATTGGAGCGGGACTGCTGGCGAAAAAAGCGGTCGAGAAAGGCCTGACCGTTCCGCCGTGGGTCAAAACTTCTCTTGCTCCGGGATCGAAAGTGGTGACCGATTATCTCGCGAAGGCAGGGTTGATGCCGTATCTCGAGAAGCTGAGGTTTCATCTTGTCGGCTACGGATGCACCACATGCATCGGCAACTCGGGACCGCTGCCCGAAGAAGTTTCGAAAACGATCGACGAGAAAGATCTCGTCGTCGCTTCGGTGCTCTCGGGGAACCGCAACTTTGAAGGGCGCATCAACTCCGAAGTGCGCGCCAACTATCTGATGTCGCCGCCGCTGGTCGTGGCCTTCGCGCTCGCCGGACGCATCGACACCGACCTGCGCAAAGACGCTCTCGGCAAAGACCGCGAGGGCAAGCCGGTTTACCTCGCCGATCTCTGGCCGGCGCAGCGCGAGATCGAAGAAACGATGCAACAGGCGATTACCTCGGAGATGTTCACGAAATCCTACGGCGAAGTTTTCGAGGGCGACGAGCGCTGGCGCGGGCTGTCCGTGCCCAAGGGCGAGATCTACGCCTGGGACAAGGACTCGACCTACATTCAGCGCGCGCCCTACTTCGACAAGATGGACGTGAAACCCGCGCCCGTGCAGGAGATCAAGAAGGCGCGCGTGCTGGCCGTTCTCGGCGACAGTGTTACCACCGATCACATTTCTCCGGCGGGCTCGATCAAGAAAGACAGCCCGGCGGGAAAATATCTGCAGGAGCACGGCGTGAAGCCGGCCGATTTCAATTCCTACGGATCGCGGCGCGGCAATCACGAAGTCATGGTGCGCGGCACCTTCGCCAACGTCCGGCTGCGCAACAAGCTGGTCGCAATCGAAGGCGGATTCACGCGCCATCTGCCGACCAACACGGAGATGTCGATCTTCGACGCGTCGGAAAAATATCGCGCCGACGGCACGCCGCTCGTCATTCTCGCGGGCAAAGAATATGGCTCGGGCTCGTCGCGCGACTGGGCGGCGAAAGGCCCGGCGCTGCTGGGCGTGCGCGCCGCGATCGCGGAAAGTTATGAACGCATTCATCGCTCAAACCTGGTCGGCATGGGAGTTCTGCCGCTGCAATTCCCGGCAGGCCAGAACGCGGAATCGCTCAAGCTGACGGGAGAAGAAGTGTTCGAGATTACCGGCATCCGCGATGTGGTCGAGCACTTCGCCGCCGGACGCACGGTGAAAGTGAAGGCTACGGTCAAGGGCAAGGAGCCGGTCGAGTTCCAGGCTCTGGTGCGCATCGACACGCCGCAGGAAGCGTTGTACTACGCCAACGGCGGCATTCTGCAGTATGTGCTACGGCAGTTGCTGGCGACGAAGAGAGAAATGGCGAGAGTGTGAAGGACAAATACAAAACGGATTCATGTTTGTCTGCGCCGGGAGAACCTCAGCTAGCGGCTCCTAAAATCTTTTCCTTCTCAAGCTTTTGCGCAAACTGCAAAACCTTTGATTCTGCAAAGTGAGGCTTGATTTCATGCACAAGCTTTGCAATCTGATTAAGACCAATACGTTTCTTGCCGCCTGCTGATTCCTGATCGACGTAAACGATAGTGCCAATCAATTCAAGCTCGGCACTTGTGAACGCGCCAAATTTTTTAATTACCCAATCGATGTCGCCGGAATACTTGTTAAGGAATTTGCTCGCCCTTCGTTCTAACCACTTTGCGTTTCGGCCCGCGCGTATTTTGTATCCGTAGCCTCCGGAATAAAGTTCGAGCTCGGTTTTTACAGCTTCGAGCGCCTCCGCAATAGATAGATCAGAGAGGACATCAGAGTCGAAGGGCCCGTAAGAATATAGAGTGAAATGATAGCCGAGAGGCACTCCGCGCACCGTTTGAAGAAGATACATGTATTTCATTAACGCGGTACGGCCCATGTGTCCGCCCTTGGATCTGTCCGCAAGGACTGGAAATATCGCGAGACGTGATTCATTTGCTTCGGGCATGTGAAGTAATCTCCCTGACTTTGGCGTCCGCTGATTCGAACTTCTCAGGCGACACGTAGAGAAAAATTTGATTGTTCGCCTTTAGGCCGCGGACAACGCTTGAATACTTTGATAGCGGTTTAACGTCTTTAGGGTTGTGATCATCGATCACGGGTATATCTGGCTGCCCAGTTTTGTACCAACTCTTTGTCGAATATTCTTCAGCAACAACAAGTCGACCCAATTTCTTCTTTACTCTTTCAAAAATCTCCAAATCCTTTTTCGTAGGAACTTCAGGCGTATCAAAAACACGTCGAAAATGATTCCTGGTACGCAGGCGAGTTCCATGAGAACCACCTTTTCCGCCTGCCAACAACCCCAGCACTTTCCAATCATCCCATTTTAGATATGACTTCAGTCCCAATCCACTTGGAGCCGGAAAGAACCCGCCAGGAAGCAATTCCTTCAGAGCTCCACGTAGATGAATATCGTATGCGACACGGGTCTTGTGGAAATAAATTTGTGTAAACATAAAATATCTGGCAAGCACGAGACCTTCAGCCGCATGCCAGCCACCCCGCGACACACCGAGTTGCGGAGAATGCCCATCGCGACTTCGAATCGCACGTATGGTCGTAAGAATGCGGCTCAAATCAAATCCACCATATTTGACCCCGGTATGGTAGGAATCCCTGAGCAGATAATCCATCCGATCAGCATCCATTTGCCCATCAATCAGATCACGCCAGAAAATCGGTTGCTTGGCCTTGGATGTACCTTCAACTAAAGCAGCAATATCCTCGGCGTCGAGGCCATAGTTCGCATTCAAGTTGTGTTCTTCGATTGCCGAACGCAATTCAGATCTAATAATTTCAACGGAATAATCTTCGTGCTTGAATCTCTTTCCGCCAGGGCGAATTGGGAAGAGGTCCTCCGATCCATGTGAGAACGGGGAATGGCCAACGTCGTGCAACAAGGCTGCGAATCTCACCAGCTGTCTGTCGCGTCCGAGCCCATCTTTGTTGTAGGCTAGATCCGACTTCAGAATCTCGGCTGATTTTTGGCAGATCGCGTCATATAGAAGTGTTGCGACCTGCATTACGCCGAGAGAATGCTCAAACCGCGTATGCATCGCGCCCGGATAGACATAATCAGTCCAAGCCAGCTGTCTTATACGCCGGAGTCTTTGAAATGCAGGCTGCGAGATTACGCACCATTCCCAATCGTTTAGGGTTATAAACCCATGAACGGGACATCGGATCTCGTATGTGCGGTGAGTATCGTTCACTGGCCATAACAGCAGGGATTATAGGCGAATATAAGGCGAATGTACACCTAAATCTCTGCTGGAACAAAAAAATGGCCCAATTGATTTCCCATTATTGCTTAAATCCTAATTCCCATGACTCTTTTCGAACTACTATTGAACCACGAATCTAACACGAAGCTAATTTTTTCCATATGCTAAAGACTGCGTCAAAATGGGGCAGCCGCAATCATCCACGCGACTTCTCTGTCGTCCCTCCGGGACTGGTTCCATTGTTTGTGGCTTATCCCGGACTTGCGTCCGGGGCTAGATTATGCCGCCGCTGCGCGGCTGGGTTGTGAGGAGGGATGGCTTTCGGCACGGCTGAAGCCGTGTCCTTTCACAACAGGATCAAGTTCACAAGCTAGAGCAACGTCAAAGTCCCCACCCTAACGTCGCAAAGTGCGCGACCTTAGGATGGGGCACCCGGCAAGATCAACTTCACGAGCAAAATCAACTTCAAAGGCAGCGGACAGGAGTGTCCGCTCCACACTTAGTGGGGCTTGGTGCGGCGGGATAGTTCGGTTCGGCTTTTCGAGAGCAATCCCCAGGCTTCGCGGTAGTGTTCGTAGCGGTAGCGGTTTTTCTTTAGCACGTCGACGGGGTGGAGCATGAGTCCGACTTTGCGGGTGGGGCCGAGGAGGATGGCGGCGGGGATCAGGTACCAGATATTGACGGGGATCACGTAGGCGGCGAAGAGGTCGATTTCGTCGAGCGTGTAGTCGTGCTTCTTGTGGTAGTTGGGCTTGAACTGGCAGAAGTATCCGGTGCCGGTGCGGACGGTGGTTGATTTGACTTGCACGCGAAGGAAGTCGGGGCCGTGGTCGATGCCGACGTCGTAAGCGGAGCAGTCTCCCCAGGGCTTGGAGACGTTGAAGCCGTGCAGGGCGGCCTGCGCCATGAATTGAAGCTCGACCCACTCGCCACGCTGTTTGAAAGTGCGAAACCGCTGCCATTGCTTCATTCGACCGCTGCCCCAGACTCGTCCCCAAGATCTGCCCTAAAAGAAAAAAGGCGCGAACGATAGCCGCGCCTCTACCTACTGATTTTGGTCTCTACTTCCAGAATATCAAGTTGGATCACGTAAAGTGGACATGATCAGGGGGAATATTCTGTCCGTGATTTCAGGGAGTTAGACTTGATTGGGTAGTTTTTGCCTATTGACAGAACTTCAAGATCGGACGCACACGCCTCAAAATCAACGACGGGGCTCGCTTTGTGTTGAAGGATAGGACAGCAGATTCCGCGGCTAAAAGCCGCTCGGAATGACAAGGAATCGTGAGTCAGCTTTCGGCACGGCTGAAGCCATGCCCTTTCCGGTTGCGTCCTCCCGCACCTCCCGCACAAAAACTACGCTGCTCTTCTCGTACGAGCGGCTTTCTGTGCGGCAGCGCTGCGGGCGCTTTTACTGCGCTTCGCTGCACTCTTTCTGGCTTGTCCTGAAAGCGCTTTGCGGCTCGCGCTTTTTCTGGATTCTTTCTTCAACGCTCCCGACACTGCTCGCGATCGCTTACGAGACGTCTTGTGGCGCGGATTCTCGCCGGCCTTCTCATCCTGTTCCGCTTTTCTTCGAACAGCGGCTGGTCCCTTTGGAGGCGGCAACTTTACTCCAGAACGACGGGCTTTAGAGAGGCCGATAGCGATGGCCTGCTGCGGTGAACTTGCGCCATGCTTCCCTTCTCGAACGTGGTGAATCTCCTCGCGAACGAATTCTCCGGCTTGCGTCGAGGGCGATTTCCCCTCCTGCGCGTCTTCTTTGGCGCGCTCAATGGTCTCTTCGTCAGGCATGGATTCGGCCTCCTGTGATGAATCAGCGAGCCAAGTATCGGATTCACAATGGCGGGTGGACAATCCGAAGTTCCCTGTAGGTGCGAGGGAGCGATGTCGTAGTTGAGAAAGCAGGTTCCTCTCGGCTAAAGCCGCTCGGAATGACAGTAGGCATATTGGAATGACAGGTTGGTAACCGCTCGTCATCGAAAACGCTGTACCGAGATCCCTCGCTCCGCCTGAAAAGCGGCTCTGCTCGGGATGACGCCTCTTAGGGGTCGGCGTCGTAAATGCACGATCAGGCGGCCTTTTTCGTGGCGGCTGATCTCTTCGCCTGCTTGATTCGATCCGAAAGCAAGACTTTCGCTTTCTGTAGTTCTGCCCGGCGTGCAGTACTCAGCCCGCGGCCCGCACGATTGATGAAGTATGTCAGCATCCGCATGCCAGATCCCGGACCTTTTGGGGAAACTCGCTTGGAGGCTAGCGTTCGCGCGATCGTCGCGGCGCTCTTTGTAAATAATCCCGCAGGTGGATGGGTGGAATCGGTTTTTACTTTAGCAACCCAGCGATTTTTCTTTTGGGCCGGCATCGGTGCTCCTTTCTCGCATCGCACCAGTTTGAATCTTCGTTTGGATGCAACAGAAGCGCACGAAGGCCAGTTCAATAAAGTCCAACGCGAAAAACCATGATGATCGAGCCGCCCCTGCGGGAGATCAGGCTCCCGTGACGAAGAATTTCTCTTCCTGCTTGTCCTCCGGTTTGTCCCCGGACTTTGCTGGGGCGACGTCAGCTGTGACATCCTGCACGAATTCTCGGCGCCGTTCGGGGCCTTTACGTTCGACGACGCGCACGCGGCGGGTGGGCATATTGCTGGGTTCGAGGCTGACGATGCGGCCGTCGCGAACCTGAATCTGTGAGCGAAACCAGTCAGTGCGGAACATGCGTCCCGCGGCATAGAACGTGGCGGATACGGCGACGGGGCCTTCGAATTCATGCCCGGTGCAGGCGAGGATGCGGCGGCCCATTTCCTGCGTCCAGGTCATGCCTCCGACCAGCGGATCGTTCAGGCGGCAGCGCTCGAATGGCATGGCGTGCGACAGCTTGCGCAGCTGCAGAAGCTGCAGCAGGACTGAGGTCTTTGCGAGATTGGTGATGATCACTCGGGCCTCGCTCGCCGAGACACGCTCAATTTTGATGTGCAGGTCTGGCGACCATTCGCGCTCGAATTCTTCGCGGGCCAGCGCCAGGCCTTTGTCTGTGGCTTCGACGTAGCGCAGCGTGGCGCGCGCCAGGATCACGCTGAAAAACGTAGTCACGATAGTCGCGATGACCGGGATGTAGCTGATCAGCGTCGAGAACGGGATACGAAGCTGGCTTGCCAACTGCATGTGCATAGACGAGCATGGCTCCTGCGGACGCGCTTGGGGGAGGGCGGCCGATGGAAATGAGTCTAGCGGCGGGTGGGTGGGCGCTCCAGATGCGGTTGGTGTGGGGACGCGAATGGGTTAGGGTGATGGGACTTTGGTAACTGACTTCGGACTTCGGACCTCGGGCGTCAGACCTCAGACTTCTCCTCTGGCTTGACTTGAGGTCTGAGGTCTGAGGTCCGGCGCCTGACGCCCGAGGTCCGATTTATTCCAGCACGCTGTCGTCGAGTTTTTTCTTGCCCCAATCAGCGGCGGCTTGGACGAAGGCGAGAACGATCGGGTGTGGTTTCTTTTCTGTGGATGAAAGTTGAGGCTGGAATAGCGTGGCCAAGTAGAAGCGGTGTGTGGGCGATTCGATGGCGCGAATTTCGCCCTGCGGGCCGCGGGCCACGACGGGGAATCCGGCTTCCATAGCGGTCCACTCGAAGTCGGGATTGATTTCGAAGTTGCAGAAGAATTCTTCGGTGACGGTTTCTTCGCCTTTCGCGTAAAACGACTGCAGGTAGGAGCCGGGGCGCAGGCGAATCTCCGGGACCGCGCCGGAAAGCTTGGGGGCATTGCCTTTGCGGTTTGGGACCGCGCACGCCACGGGATAGATGACGATGTTTTTCGATCCGGAATTGTTCTCGGCACTGTCGGCATCTTTGATGTTGAGCACGTTGCGGATGAATTCGATAAAGGTGTACTGGAATCCTCCGCAGGTGCCGAGGAACGGCCAGTCGCGGCGGCGGGCGAATTCGATGCCTTTGAGCATGCCGTCGATACTCTTGTAGGGACTGCCCGGCGAAGCCCAAAAGCCGTCGAAGGTTTCTAGTTTCTTCTCGGCATCGGGACCGGTCAATGACGGAGTGGGGATCCACTCGGACTCAACTTGCATTTTGAGCTTGCGGGCGGCGTGCTGCAGGGCCTCGTTGGTAGCGTGGTGGGAGCGGAATTCGGTGTTGAAATCGCCGAGGATTCCGATGCGGACGGCGTCGCTCACGGGTTTGATTGTACTAGAGGGGATGTAGCGCGCCCCGGGTACGTGCGGTCAATGCGGGTTAGAAATGTGGTGCCATCTTCGGTTTAGCGGTCAGAGCAGTTGTTCGATGGCTAAAAAGAAATACGGCTCACCGGTCGGCTTCCCCCCCGCTGGCTTCCCCCCGCCGCTTTCGCCTGATGATGTTCTCTATCGAAAATACCGATAGCCGGCTCTACAAACTCTTATCCTCGGCTTTACGCCATCTTTATGTGCTGCGCCGTACTCTGCAGTGATGGGTCGTTCGCTATGGATCGCATGTTGCATTGCAGCGTTTTCGGGCATGTTCTGTTGGGTGGCGGTTGCGCAGGATGTGGCGTCGCCAGGTACGCCGCAGAATTCGGCCGCCGCAGAGTCTGAGGCGGCTGCTGCATCGCAGCCGCCAAATGGAAGCACTGGCAATGATTCCGGCGCGGCTGCCATCGGTGCTCCGAAGAATGCGGGAAATTTTTTTCAACGCTTCGCCAAAGCATATACGGACGATTGGAAAGGTTCCAGCGAGAGTGGACCGGAACCTAAATTCCGCGGCTATCCATCGCCGGTGAATGGCCCGCCGTTTCCGTTTTCAGACTGGCCTTATGGTGGCTCACCCGTGATTAGCAAGCCATGGACGCAGTCTGGGCCGCTGATGCAGGCGCTCTGGACCGGCCCGCACGGCGAGGCGTGGAAGAACAGCGGTGTGCAGATCTATGGCTGGCTCAACACGGGCTTTAATGTCAGCACGTCCGACAAAGGCCGTTACGCCAATGCTCCGGCCGCGTATGCACTGGTTCCGAATTCGATCCAGGCGGATCAGCAGGTGCTCTACATCGAGCGCCAGCCGGATACGGTGCAGACCGATCACTTCGACTGGGGATTCCGGGTCACGCAGCTCTACGGAATTGATTATCGATTCACCACGGCGAAGGGAATTTTCAGCCAGCAACTATTGGGGACGACTCATCCTGACGGAACAATTGGGAAAGAGTACGGTTACGACCCAGTAATGGCGTATGTCGATTTATATTTTCCACACGTCGCACAAGGAATGAACGTACGTATCGGGCGCTACATTTCGCTGCCCGACATCGAAGCACAACTCGCACCGAATAACTACACCTATAGCCATTCGCTGCTGTACACGTTCGACGCTTATACGCAGACGGGGATCAACGCCACAGTGAAGCTCAACGATCACTGGATGGTTCAGGCAGGGGTTTCCGGCGGGAATGACGTTGCGCCGTGGAGCGGCGATGCGAAGCCTACGCTGAATACGTGCGTCAGCTACACGTGGCAGCATGGCGCAGACAATCATTATCTCTGCCTAAATTCACTGAACGATCAGAAGTACGCTTACAACAACGCGCAGAGTGCGTACTACACCTGGTATCACAAGATCAATACCTCGTGGCACACGGGCACGGAGTGGTGGTACACGTGGGAGAAAGGCGTTCCAAACATCGCGGGAAATGTGGCGAATCCACCGCCAACTGAAATCAACGCTAATGGGGCGTTTTGTAATGCGGGGCAGCGCGTTTGTTTCGCGCCGGAGACGGCCGTGGTGAATTATTTGGTGAAACAGCTAGGGCCAAAAAACTATTTAACGATTCGGAATGAGTTCTTTGATGACATCAAAGGGCAACGCACAGGGTTCAAGACAAAGTATTCGGAGCATCTGATCGGATGGGGACATTGGATCGGAACGACAGTATTGTTCCGTCCAGAGTTGCGGTTTGAGCGTTCCTACGACTTGCCCGCGTACGACAGTGGGACGAAGAAGAATCAGCTGATGCTCGCTGGGGATGTGATTTACTTTTTCTAGCAGCTCAGAATGTAAATGAACGCATCCTCGGAAGATGCACCTTCCCTGAAGCTCGCTGCTGCGGTACGCGCCGAATGGCAACCCCTTAGAGTTGTCATCCTGAGCGGAGGAACCGGTTCGCAAAGCGAACCGGTTCTGGAGTCGAAGGATCCCTATCAGCTTGAGCGGTCCCTCGGAATGATGGGTTACCGCTGACCTAGAAAACCTCCACAAAGAGAACATGCATCGCAGAACGTAGGGATCCTTCGACTGCGTTTTCGTCCGCATTCGCGGACGAAAACTTCGCTCAGGATGACATATTGGTGAGATGAGTGGCACATCTGAGCGCGTACTCTATTTTGACCGTGCCTAGTCTGAACTTCTTCTAGCAGATTAGCCGCCGGGTGGATGAAGGCAGCGTGGGATGTGCTGTGCTAATCTGCCGAGCAAATGCCTCGACCACCGGAACGCCGACTGCTGAGTTTCCTTGCCTCCTACGATCCGCACGTTGCCGACCTCACTTTGGCCCTGCGCGAAGTGGTTCTGGAAGAGGCGCCCGACGCGATTGAATCCATCGTCAAAGGATATGCAGTCGCGATTGGCTTTTCGTTTACGGGCAAGCCGCTGAAGGATGGCTTTTGCCATATCGTCACCTACAGCAGCTATGTGAATCTTGGCTTCAATCGCGGCGCGTTGCTGCCAGACCCGAACCGCGTCCTGGCGGGCAAGGGAAAGATGATTCGTCACATTACGATCCGCGACCAGAAGGAACTGGAGCGTCAATTTATCCGTAGATATTTACAGGCGTCGATCGAACAGATCAGCAGGCAGCCGGTAGCGCTAAAAAAAGCAGCGCCCGAAAAAAACAAGACCCGCGCTCGGCGCGACAAGTAACTCTCGCGGACGAAAAACTCCAGTGGTGATGCAGTTTGAGGATTCGTATCAGGGCATGCCTTTTAGGCATGCCACACATCGGAGAAATCGAGGAGCAGCTTCCCCGCCGCGGAAGTTGGCCGCGCCAGCCTCAGCGGCTAAAGCCTTTCGTCTGGCAGAGCAGCTACGGCATCGCTGAAGCGATGCCCTGATACGAATCGTTTGTCAGACTGCACCACTACCAAAACTCCGCTTAGGACGACATCTCAAGATAAATCTGAGATACTCGGGGACACTAGGTTCTAAGCAAAATGTCGCAATGAAACCACACGTGTTGAGAGACAGCCAGGGAGAAGCATATGAGCTCCGTTGTCGAATCGCCCGTTCCATCCAGTGACATGAAGTCAGCTGCACTGCCTGAGGTTTCGTTGCTCCGCTTGTATACGTTGCGGCTCTGCTACCTGATATTGGCCGGCGGGATAGGCACGTTCTTCTGGCCCAATATCATCCACCACACAAGCGAGTTCGCAATTACTGAGGGGATCCGATTCAGTCTGCTGGGCGGCCTGGGTTTGGCAGCTATTTTGGGGATTCGCTATCCGGTGCAGATGATTCCTCTGCTGCTTTTCGAACTGATCTGGAAAGGGATCTATCTCGTCGCCTTCGCGCTGCCGCTGTGGTCCGCGCACCAGATTAATGATGCAGTGGCGGCCGATATCCAGTCCGTGTTGATGGTGGTTATTTTTATTCCGTTGATACCGTGGGGCTACGTGTTCCGCAATTACATCGTGAAGCGCGGCGATCGCTGGAAATAGGCTGGAGATAGAAATTCGGCGGTTGAGGGATTAAACTTGCAAGAGTAGGTGCAGCGGCATGCACAGCTGCAAGGAGGTGAGACGATGGCGCTCTTTGTTCGCCGCTCGATCCTCAGCAAATTCTTGATTGTTGTTTTCTGCATGATCCCGGTTTGTGCTCTCGCTCCATTGGCCCTGGCACAGCACCCCGCCGGCCGTGCTGCTGGGGGAGTAGTACATATATCTGCTCCACCGATTTACCACGCGCCCGTTTCCTCAGCACCGGTTTTCCACGCTCCGATTACAACCCCCCGCATCTCGACATTCCGATCAGCGGGTGTAGGCACTGCTCATTTTCTACCTCCCTGGCGCCCGATTCGCCGGTTTCCGCCGGTGCTCCTCGTGTATTGGTCTCCCTTTGTTTTTGGCGGTCCATTCTCGGGATTCAACTGTTGGTGGACAACGTGTGACCTCTTCGGGCCTTGGATGTTCGACTACACCACCGTCTCTTCTCCTGGCCCTGCAAACTATGTTTCGCAAGCATACGAGGCTCCCGTCATCGATTATGGCCAGGAGGAGCCAGACATGCCACAGCTCTATCTGAAGGATGGAACGATTCTTAACGTGACCGATTATTGGCTTGTTGACGATCAGCTTCACTTCACGATCGTTCAGGAGTATGGCGCGAAACCAACAGAGGAAGTGATTCCCTTCGAGACACTGGATTTACAAAAGACCATTGATGTAAATACTCGGAGAGGATTCCGTTTCATGCTGCGCAACGAACCATTCGAGCAATATGTGCGCGACCATCCGGAAGGACCGCCTCCAGTCTTAACACCGCCTCGTCAGTAACACCACGGTAGCGCTGGAAAGCGCTGAGCCGCGCGGTACGCGGCGAATGCCCCCCTGGACGTTGTCATCCTGAGCGGAGGAACCGGTTCGCTTGCGCGAACCGGTTCTGGAGTCGAAGGATCCCTATCGGCTTAAGTGGCCCATGCTAACCTAAGGAACTTCCACAAAGTGACCTTGCAGAACGTAGGGATCCTTCGACTGCGTTTTCGTCCGCATTCGCGGACGAAAAACTTCGCTCAGGATGACATTGGTGGGAGGAACATGTAGTGAGATAAGTGGCACTTCATGGGATCTAATTTGGTTCTTCTAGTGTTGATTCCACTAGTAAACTGCAAACCAGCGAAGATCGAGGCTGATTACACGCACCTTAAAGAGCAGCGGAAACTCACACTAAGCTTCTAGGTTAAGTTAACTAGGTAGTTATACGGCAATTACCTGATTGCCTCCGCGAAGTAACGCCTACGATCATCCTCCAATTGTTTTGTTAGGTGCCCTGACCTGAAGTAAGGAGAAGTTCAGCAACAAACCGCTCGACAGCGTTGCTTGCATCCCCTGCATTAGCATGCGCATGCCGAGTTCCGTTACTCCAACCCAGAATCTCATCCGCGAAGGAGACTGTAATGAATCGAAGACTGATCAATAGCAGCATGCTGCTTGTGGTCGTACTCGCCGCTCTGCTTGTGGGCTTTGCCCCCAGGACGAGTATCACCACAGATCCGGAAATCAGCGAGATCATCAGCAACATCAATTCCAATAACATTTTCAATACCGCCCAGACGCTCCAGAACTTCGGGACCCGTCAATCCTGTTCGGACCAGCCAGCACCGGGGCAAGGAGTCACTAGCGCGCGTGATTTTCTCTTCGCCCAGTACAGCGCGATCCCGGGACTGCAGGTGCGCCTGGATCCTTTCCCCCATGCAAATTGCCCGAATTCGCCAACGTTCAATGTGATCTCGTGGCTGCCCGGCAAAAACCCCAATCGCCTTGTGATTATCGGCGGCCACTACGATTCTCGAACCACCAACGTTCTCGACTCCACATCTCCCGCGCCCGGCGGCAATGACGCCGGTGCGCAATCTGGGGTCGTTCTGGAACTGGCGCGCGTGCTTGCGGGCCATGATTTTGATGCCACCATCGTCTTCATGGCTTTCTCCGGCGAGGAGCAAGGACTGTTCGGCTCAAGCGAGATCGCAGCCAACCTCACTCGCTACTTCCAGTCACCGCAGGTCATCGCGATGTTGAACACTGACATTCCCGGCGGTGACAGCGCTGCGAATACCGCCGCCGACCTCCAGAATTTCCGCTTGTATTCTTCGGGAATTCCGCGCGAGCGTTTTAGCACCGATCCCGATGGCATCACGGACAACACTTCGCCTAATCGCAATGTCATGCGCTATGTCGGAACCTGGGGTGGAGCGTACGTTCCAGCTCTCAACATGGTTCCGGAATTGCGCGAAGACCGGCCGGGCCGCGCCAGCGATCACGTATCCTTCATCAACAACGGGATTCCCGCCGTCCGCATCATGGAAAGATTTGAGTGCTCGCCTTCTCCTGTTGACAACAGTTGCGGCGGACCGCTCCCCTGCCCGCCGCCCGCTCAAATCCCTGCTTTTTGCAAAGACACCTCGTTCATTACCACGCACCAGCATTCACCCAACGATCAGGTTCAATTCATCACTCCCACCTATGCTGCCAGCATCGCGCAGGTCATTGGGGCCGTCGCGGCCAGTCTGGCGCGCGCGCCGGATGCGCCACAGAACTTCAATGCCAGCGGTAACTCGGTGCAAGGTATAACTGTCAGCTTCGATAAGCGCAGGGAGGGGCACATCGATCACTTTGTGGTTGCGGCGCGGTCGGTGAATGAGAACTTCTATCGCCAGCGCATCGTGTTAGACGATGATAGGGAAGATGATCGGGTGATCTCACCGCAGGCGCTGGGCTTCAATCCCGGCGATAGCTTCTTCGTATCCGTCGCCTCGGTCAGCCGTAGGGGGCACGAATCTCTCTTCGCCTGGCCAGAGGTCCGTTGCGACTCCACCTCCTGCGTGATTCCCTCATACGCAAAACCAATGACGATAATCCCCCGGTCTTCACCCCTCTACAACGTTGAAGACGAAAAGTAGTTGCAAAAAATGGGAGAAGCTCAGCCTTCTCCCATTTCATTGTTTCAGTTCTTGTGATTCAAAACTCTTTGGACCTACTGTGAACACTGTATTTGCAACAGGCACAATCAGCGTGGCCGCAACTTTGCTTCAGTGTTGAAAAGCAGGCGATTACACTCACTAGAAATCCCGCATTCGCGCAACCCCGCTTTAGGGCGGAAATCGCCGTAATCTACCCGCCAGCTTTCAGTTCGTTCAGAACCTGCTTGGCGATTTCCTTCAGCGTTTCGAAGACGCCGGTGCCTTGGAAGGCGACGGCTTCAACAACGGGTTCGTTTTTGCGGCGGAGTTCGGTTGTCAGCAGATCGATAGGCAGAATGTTGGGCAGGTCACGCTTGTTGAGTTGGAGAACGTAAGGAATTTTGTTGAAGTCGTAGCCGTGCTCTTTCAGGTTCGACATCAGGTTGTCGAGGGCTTCAACGTTGGCGTCCTGGCGCTGCTCCTGTGAGTCGGCGACGAAGACGATGCCGTCGACGCCGCGCAGAATCAGCTTGCGGCTGGCGTCGTAAAAGACCTGTCCGGGGACGGTGTAGAGGTGAATGCGGGTCTTGAAGCCGCGCACCGAGCCGAGATCGAGCGGCAGGAAATCAAAGAACAACGTACGCTCGGTTTCGGTGGCGAGCGAGATCATCTTGCCCTTCTGCTGGTCCGCGGTTTTCTGGTAGATCACCTGCAGATTCGTGGTTTTGCCACCGAGTCCGGCGCCATAGTACACGATCTTGCAGTTGATCTCGCGGGCTGCGAAGTTGATGAAACTCAAAGGCTTTCCTCAAGTGCGGACACACCCTCAGGGGGTCGCCCGCGCGCATAGATGTCCCTTTGGAGGCTCGCGGCTTTTATATCATACGAGGCAGGTGAACGGCAGGTTACTCAGGTGACCCCTGGGAAAGGTCGCCGCCTCCTGGTGTGGATTGACGCTTTTCTTTCGCCCCTTCGGGGCTTATTCCTTCCGGGTGTAGGCCTACCCACGCCTCACGGCGTGGGCTGCATTCTTTCGCGGCTTCGCAGCTGCTATTTCCGGTTGGCTCTTTCGTAGGGCCTTTTAAACTTATGACAAACGGGTAGTGCTTAACGCGACAGCGGAGCCGGATAGTAGCCGTCTTTGGCCGTTACCTTCACTTTTTTGTCGACCTGAACCTCGATGCTGCGATAAGCAGAGCTGCCGGTTGTAGCCTTCGGGGAGTATCCCAGAGTGTATTGATTGCGGGCTTCCGAAGTCAGTTGCGTGTAGGCGTCTTCAATGGCGTTGCGCGAAATCCTTGAGATTATGTCTCCGCCTCCGGTCGCGTGGGTGTATTTGGGCAAAATATCGCTGTAGCCCTGAAGGAAAAGGTGGTGAATCTTCTCCGCCTGTTTGAAACCGGGGAGTGCGCTGCTGTCCACCACAACTGCTTTGACCTGGATGTCGCGTGTCTCCAACACGCGCAAAACTTGTTTGAAGCTGGATTGACTGCCTAATTCGCGGCCATCACTGATGACAAAGATCACTTTGCGCCGAGTGTGATCGCGCTTGCCGAGGTCGAGGGCCGCACGCAGGATGGCGTCGTTGAGAACGTGCGATTCTCGCGGCGGTGTTTGCACAGGCGCGATCGGAGGGCCGCCGACCGGTACGCCATTCACCGTTGGTCCTACGGAGTAGGGATCGTTGATCGCCTGCGGGCCATTGTTGCGGCCGCTCACCAGTTTTAGCTGATTAAACGTAGCCGTGAGCTTTGCACTATTCGTAGTGAAATCGCTTACCTGGCCGACTGTGCTGCTATAGGTATAAATGGCGGCTTCATCGTATGGACTTAGCGATCCAGCGAGTGCCGTGTAGGTTTCGTTAATCTTCTGCACTGCTACATCGGGCATGCCGACATCAACTAGGATTGCAACCGAAAGCAAAAAAGGATCGCTGCTGAAGAAGGTCAACGTTTGCTTCTTGCCGTTTTCAAATACGGTGAAATCGGAGGGACGCAGGCCGTCAACGCGGCGTCCTTCGCTGTCTTTCACCATGACGGGTACCGTCACGAAGTTTACGGGCACAGAAATTTTATAGAGGGTGTCTGCCGGATTGATCTGGTTGCGCGGTCCCCCAGGAGGAACTGCTTCGATCTGGGGCATGGGGCGCGTGGCAGCTTTATCCACATCGGTGGACGGTTGCGTTGCTCCTGGAGTCTGATCGGTCTGTGGCGGCCGGGCTACGTCTTCGGGTGTGGGTGCGGGAATCGCAGGCTTAGGAGGCGGTGGCTGTACAGTAGACGGCGCGTCGGGGATATCCTGCGATTGATTGTTGGCTGGAGGCTGAGATTGAGTCTGGTTGCCGCTGGATTGGGGCTGCTGGGCTTGTGCGGACTGGATTTGGAGTACCAGGATCGCCAGCGCCAAGGTAAATGTTGCCAGCATATTGACCATCTGGAACCTCGAGCCACAATTTCGACTTGCCAGTGCCATGCAGTCCTCGCCTCGAGAATTTTCCATTTTGCCGCTCTGTGGGATGCCTGAAACGTACTACTTGGTGCATCTAAGTTACAGGACTAGACTAACAAAGAATCGCGAGAACATCCTGATATGCGCAAACCTCTTATTTTTCAACGCCGAGTTCTGACTATATGGATGCTGACAGTCGTGTGTCTGGCTGCATCCGTTGGCCAAGCCCAGCAAGCGGGTCAAACGTCTTCTTCCGGGCAAGCGGCTTCGGGACAGTCTTCGTCTGGCCAATCATCCTCTGGCCAATCGGGGCAGGGCCAGAAGGCTCCCCAAGATCAGAAGCAGGGGGATCAGTCGCAACCAGAATCGCAGGAGCCGGTGGCGACCTTCAAGGCCAGCGCCAACGTCGTCTCGCTGTTTTTCAACGTGAAAGACAAGCACGGAATGCTGATCCCAAACCTGACCAAAGACGATTTTGATGTCGCAGAGGACGGCAAGGCGCAGACCATCAAATATTTCACAGCTGAATCGAATTTACCGCTGACGCTAGGAATCATGATCGACTCAAGTGGCAGTCAACGCAATGTGCTCGACATGGAAAAAGAAGTCGGCGGGGCGTTTTTGAAACAGATTCTCACCGACAAGGACGAAGCGTACGTGATCAGCTTCGATATTTCGGTCGATCTGCTGCAGGACTTCACCCGCGATGTGCACCGGCTGCAAAACGCACTTAACAAAGCGAAGATCAATTCGGATTTCAGTAGCGGTGGAGTCCCAGGCATTGGTGGAGGGCCGGTTCCCACGCAGAATTCACCAGGAACACTGCTCTACGATGCAGTCTATCTTTCCGCGCATGACATGCTGGCCAAAGAAGTGGGGCGGAAGGCGATGATCCTACTCACCGACGGGCAGGACGAAGGCAGCCGTCTCAAGATTAAAGATGCGATCGAGGCAGCGCAGAAGGCGGATGCGATCGTGTATGTACTGCTGTGCGCCGATCGTGGATTCTACGGCGGCGTGGGTGTCGGCTACTACGGTGAAGGCGAGATGCGCAAACTCACCGAGCAGACCGGTGGCCGCGTCATCAACGTGGGCAACAAGTTCGACAAACTTAGAGACGCTTTCGACCAAATCGCGTCCGAGCTGCGCAGCCAATACAACATCGGCTATACGTCCACGAATACAAAGCTGGATGGAACGTATCGCAAACTGGATATCAAAAACAAGGAAAATTACAAAATCCAGGCGCGCGCGGGATATTACGCAGGCAAGAATCAGGACTAGGTCACGTAGGACAGCCGTTCTAGGCTGTGCGAGACTGCGGATTAGTAAAATTCAATCAACTCGGACAAAAGTGTAATTGCGAATTGTTCCGGGCGGCGCTATTTTGGGCGTGAGAGGTACACCATGCGCCACGCCATCCGTCATTCAATTCTAGCGTCAATAGTCGCGGGATCGCTGCTATCGCTCGGCCTAGTTAGCGCCAATGCAGCCACCGTCACCTACTATGCCTGTGTCAACAACAGTACTGGTACCATTCGCATTGTTACGCAAACTACTACCTGCAAGACCGGAGAACACAAAATTCAGTGGAACCAAGTCGGTCCTCAAGGGCCAAAAGGAACAACTGGGCCGCAAGGTCCACAAGGTCCTCCGGGGACGGCGGGTAGTGGCGTCTATTACAGCGGCAGCAACCTTGGCACACTAACGACAACTCCTGTTTCGATCATTCAACCCGCACCGCAGATAACGCAGGCGGGCAGTTACATGTTCATTGGGAATGCGTCGGTCATGAATAGTGCTGTCGCAGGTGGTTCCACGACGGCCACCTGTTTTGTTCAAGTTGGAACCAACAACCTTCTTCCTTCAACGGCAGCTCCGTCAGGTACGTTTTTCCCCGCCAACCTCACGGCGACAGGCGCGGTTACCTTAGGCACAGCCGAAGTTCCAGTCACCGCCTCACTCATGTGCGGCAGTAGTAGTGAAGGCAGCGGGGAAATTACTGTGACGCAGGCTTCGCTCTCGATTATTCAGGTCGGGACACTAAAGATAGGCCCATAGAATGGACGCTTCAGTCCACCGGTTCATCCCAGCGCACAACTCTTCCCTCTCGACTGCTTTTATGCGCGAGCAGCAGCGCACGCATCGTGCGCAGAGCCTGTTCGGGAGGAACGTCGAGCGGCGCATTCTTCTCAATCGCATCTCTGACGTTGGCGTAAAAGCCGCGATAGTCTCCACGCTCCGTTTTGATTCTGCGCGGCGGCTCGTTCACGCGGGTGAGAGTTCCCCAGAGTTCCTGCTTGTCTTCTCCCCAATCTGCGCCCCAGTCGAGGCCGTCGGGCGCGCTAGGGCTGCGCAAAATTTCTTCCTGAGGATCCATGCCATGTTTAATGAACGATCCTTCCGTTCCATGAAGCAGCAAATGATGGCTGGGCGCGTAGGCGATGATGCGGGCGCGCAGCGTAGCGCGCAGATGTGGATACTGCATGATGACATCGAACGCATCGTCGATGGTGGAAGTTGGGCGTTGGCACAACGCCGTGGCGCTGATCCATTCAGGCTCGCCAAACAGCACGAGAGCACCGTCGAGAAGATGCGGGCCGAGATCCCAGAGGACGCCGGCGGCCGGAAAATCAGCTTGCTCTCGCCAGGCACCGGGCTTGGCATCCAGGCGAAAGCGGTCGAAGCGGGCTTCGTATTCTGCAACTTGTCCTAGCGATCCGGCAGCCACCAGTTTTTTCACGGTGAGAAAAGCACCGTCCCAACGGCGATCTTGATAGACGGTGAGCAAACGGCCGCGATCAGCGGCGAGTTTCACCAACTGCTCAGCCTCTTTCATCGTTGGCGTGAAAGGCTTGTCGACAACAACGTCGCGCCCGGCTTCGAGGCTGGCTTTGGTATAGGAAAAGTGAGAATCGTTCGGCGTGGCTACGACAACAAGGCTAATCGTCTTGTCGGAGAGCATTTCATCGAGCGTGCGCGCTATGCGTACCTCGGGATACTTCTCTTTCGCGTTGTTCGTGTGGCGTTCGAGGATGCAGGCGAGTTCCATTCCTTCGACGCCGCGAATGACGGGCGCGTGAAAAGCCTGCCCTGCCAGACCGAATCCGATGAGTCCTACTCGTACCATGATTCTTTCCTTTCCGTTTGTCATTCTGAGCGCAGCGAAGAACCTATGCAGTCTGCCAGCACAAGCAAAATATATAGGTCCTTCGCTGCGCTCAGGATGACGAAATGCTTGAAAGACGAGGGGACATCCAATCTCCATTCCTCAGCGGTCTTTCAATCGGCGGACAAATTTCAATCCTGACCAGATTTCGGTGACGGCGCAAACTTTCACGTCGACCAATCCTGCGGCCAAGCCGATCTCACGCACGATATTTTCGTCTAGATCGGTGGCCACGCCTGAGCTTTTCTTGGGCCAACTCACCCAGAACATGCCTGCAGGCGCGAGTTGCTTCGAGATTTGTTCAAATTCTTTGGTCAATTCAGTTTTCGATTTCGTAAAAAGCATAGCGAAATCGAGCAAGGTCTTGCCGTCACGAACCGCTTTGCAGTTGGCAAGCGATTCCTTCAACTCGGATCGTACATCTATTGGCGCATCCACAAAGCGCACGCGGAACTGATCTTTAATTCCAAGCTTTTTCGGAAGAGGCGTTCCTGAATATCCCGGCATGGCTCAATTGCGATTTAACGCGAGGGAAAGGATACATGAAGGCGTTACCGCACGTTAGCTGTGCTTCACTGTGCTGTGGGAGCGTACCATCCCCGGCGTGAACGTACGCGGAGATTCTTGCGGTCGTTGGCAATGATTTCGATGGTGCGATAGTGGCCGTCCGCCTTCAGGTCTGCGGGCTTGTAGGAAATGGCGTACTGGCTGCGCAGTTCCTCCTGGATCTCGGAGAAGGCGTTGACCACGTCACGAATCTGGAAGGGGAAAAATGCGCGGCCACCGGTCGCATCGGCGATGCGCTCGAGAACCTTGTCGCCCGCACCTTTGGTACCGCTCACGTTCGTGCTGATTGTGTAAACGATGGCCTCGGCGCGCTGTGCCATTTCAATGGCCTCTTCTCGCGTGACGTGGCTCAGGTTATCTTCGCCATCGCTGAGCAGGATGATGGCACGGCGCACAGCGATATCTTTCGGAGCTTTTAGAAGCTTGTCGCGACAGGCGAAATAAAGAGCATCGTAGAGCGCTGTGCCTCCACCCGGACGCAGCTCGTGGACTCCATGGGCCAGCGATTCGGTGTTGTCGGTGAAGTCCTGTGTGACTTCGGGAGTTGCGTCGAAGCCTACGACGAACGCGCGATCGTAACGCAGGCGCACGGTCTGATTCAGAAACTCAATAGCCGACTCCTGCTCAAACTTGAAGCGGTCGCGGACCGAATTGCTGGCGTCGATGAGCAGCCCTACCTGTAGGGGCAGGTTTGTTTCGGCGTGGAAGCTGCGGATTTCGTCGGGAGGTTTATTGTCGTCAACGACGTGAAAATCGTCCTTCTTGAGATCGGTGACGCGCCTGCCGTGCTTGTCCGTCACGGTGAAAACGACGTTGACCTCGTTCGTCGGCACGCGGATGACTGTGACCGGATCAACACCCTGATCGCGAGGCTGGGATGGTTGATCAACAGAAGGAGTCGCTGCGGTTGTACTTGACGTCGCTTGCTGTGCGCCAGCGGCCTGTGGCGTGGACGTTGCCGACGCCGGCGTTTGTGCGGTCGCGGCGGCGGCCCAAAGAGCCACGAGAGCAAGGCGAAATAGGTTGAGCAAGAGTTTCTTCCCCAAGGTCTGCGTTGCCATTATAGCCGCCTCGGCGGCGTGAGATTCAAGCTGTAATCGCAGATTCCAACGCCGCCAGAAACTTCTGTAACTCCGCCGGTAACGGGCTATTTAATACGATGCTGGTTCCTGTTCGCGGGTGAGCCAGCACTAATTTGGCGGCGTGCAGGAAGTTACGGGGTAGGGACAGGGTTGTTATTCCGGGAATTTTGCGCTTTCCCTGTGATGCAGCCTTCAATTCGGCAGGCGCGCCATAGAGCTTGTCCCCCACCACCGGATGGCCGAGCGAGGCCACGTGCACGCGGATTTGGTGGGTTCGGCCGGTGTCGATCTTGACTTCGATGAGCGCGAACTTACCATACGGCGTGTCGAGCCGCCGAATGACCTGGTAATGCGAGATCGCCTCGCGGCCATCTGCAAGGCGAGTTGTCATGCGTGTACGGCGAACGCGGTCGCGGCTGATACTGGCTGTGATGGTGCCATGGTCTTTTTTCGGCCAGCCGTGAACAAGGGCGATATAGGTTTTCTTCACCTCGCGCCAAGCAAATTGCTCGGCAAGCTTGCGATGTGCTTCATCGTTTTTAGCCACGACGATCAACCCGCTGGTTTCTTTGTCGAGGCGGTGGACAATGCCGGGACGGAGTTCGCCTCCGACTGCCGACAAAGTCGAGAAATGGTGAAGAAGAGCGTTGACCAGCGTGCCGCGATTGCGGCGGTCTTCGTTACTGGCAGCGTCGATCGCGCCAGCGCCCGCATGCACCATCATGCCGGCAGGCTTGTTAATGACAGCGAGGTCATCGTCTTCGTAAACGATGTCGAGCGGGATTTCTTCAGCCACGGCGCGCAACGGCGGGCGGGCCGCGGGACCGAGTATGGTAATGATCTCGCCGCCGCGAAGTTTCAGCGAGGCTTTGGCCGGGGCGTCGTTCAGCAGAATTTTTTCAGCGTGAATGAGTTCCTTCACGCGGGCGCGGCTGATTTCTAGCTGCGCAGCCAGGAATTGATCGAGGCGCTGGCCGGCGGCGTCGGGCGCGACGGAGATCTGCGTGGGAAACGGCTCATGCATCCGCCAGAAAGAATACTAAAACGCGAAAGTGATTTTCTTTCATTGGCCCGTTCGGCCCCAGCGGCTTAAAGCCGTACTATTGGTGGGGCGTGATTGGCACGACTTGAAGTCATGCCCTTCCCGGTAGTGCCCGGAGCTAACTCTTGGGAAGAAGGATTTCGCAGGGTGCTAGGCTACCGCGTCGCGCTCGCCGTTTGAGCCGGAACGCGCTTCGAACCGGGACGCAGCCACCAGATCAGACCGCCGGCGACAACCAGTCCGATGGCGATCAGTTGAGTGCCGGTCATAGCGCCGCCGAACACCGAGCCACGGCCTGGGTCGTCGCGTAGATATTCGAGAAAGAATCGCGCAATGCCATAGATGAACATGAAGGCGCCGAAAATCTGTCCGTCGAATTTGCGGCGCTTGAACAGCCACATCAGGAAGAAAAAGTTCGCCAGCTCGACGGCACACTCGAAAAGCTGCGTCGGCTCAAGCGGCTTGAATAACGGCGTGCCCGCGACTTCGTTGGCGAATCTGTTGGTGAAAGTCACTCCCCACCAGTGATGCGTTTCTTTCCCGTAGCAGCATCCAGCGGCGAAGCAGCCGAGCCGGCCAATGGCGTGTCCGAGTGCCAAGCCTGGAGAAAAGGCATCGCAGGTGCCAAGGGCGGGCATGTGGTTTTGGCGCACGTACCAAGCGGCCGCGACAAACGCCGCCAGCAGCCCGCCCGAAAAAACTCCGCCCGCCTGCAGCGTATCCACACTGAAAATGTAACGGAGATTGCCTTTGTAAGTGCCCCAGTCGTTGATGATGTAAAGAATCTTCGCGCCAATAATGCCGGCCAGCACGACCAAAATGCCGAGGTTCCATGCCTTGTCGCCGTCAATGCCAATGCGCTCGGAGTTGCGCACACTGATCCAGAGGCCGATTAGGACTCCGCTGGCGACGAGGAGGCCATACGTGGGCAGAAAAAAGCGGCCGTAATGAAAAAGTTGTGGATACACGATTAATTGGATGCGGGAAACGCAGAATTTGCTACGAAACCAGTCTAGCAGGAAAAGACTATCCGGCCGCGTGCAGGAGATATGTTCACTGCCATCTCCTGCATGCGACACATAGTTAATATAACCACAGTTCGCCCTGTAGGCATCTAACCTAAATAGCCACATAGGAATAGCGTAACGGGTTCGTGTCAGGAGGAATTATGAAAGCAGTTCATTGGATCGCTGTGGTATTACTTGGATTGTTATTTGGGTTCGGGCCAATGAGTGCCGCGGCTCAGCAAGGTTCTGAAGCGGACGGTGTCCCGGCCCACCTGGTGGTCACTGTCGAACCTCATCATGGCGCCGAAGTTCCAGTGGTCAATCAAAACGAGGTCATGGTGTATGAGGGGCATGATCGTGACAAGGTGACGGAGTGGATTCCGGCTCAAGGAGATCATGCGGTGCTCGAACTGTTCGTACTGATCGACGATTCGTCGGGCGAGAGTATTGGTACGCGCCTGGACGATATTCGACGGTTCATCAGTGCGCAGCCGGCGTCCACAAAAATTGGCGTGGCCTATATGCAAAACGGCATCGCCCGGATTGAACAGAATCTGACCGACGATCACGTGCAAGCCGCCAAAGCGCTGCGGCTCCCTCTGGGAGATCCAGGCATCAACGCCAGCCCGTATTTTTCACTTAGTGATCTGGTCAAAAAGTGGCCCGCCAGCGCCGCGCGCCGTTCGGTGGTGATGATCACGGATGGGATCGACCGCTACTACGGAACGTCGGATTTACAGGATCCTTACCTGGAACAGGCGATCGACGATGCCGACCGTGCGGGCATCATCGTGTCTGCCATCTACAATCCGGGAGCCGGCCACTTCGCGCACAGCTACTGGCAGTCCTATTGGGGGCAGATTTACCTGTCCGAACTGGCGGAGAAAACCGGCGGCGAGGCATACTACATCGGATTCAGCGGCGCGCCTGTATCGTTTACTCCTTACCTCGACGACCTGGGACACCGGCTAACGCATCAGTATTTGCTGACTTTTCTGGCCAAGCCGCCGAAAAAGGCGGGATGGCAGCATGTACGCCTCGGCAGCGAAGTACCGAACGTGGATCTGATCTCAGCAGGCAGGGTGTACGTGACACCGGAGCGGTAGCTTCTGGCTGAGACGCCTTCTCCCGGCGTTCTTCTTTCGCACTGTGCTGTCGGCCCGGATGCGAGTCATCAACATTCGTCATTTGAGATTCCGATAAGATGAGACATTCTGATCGGGTCTCAATGACGAACCTGCTGCGCTTTTTCCGCCCATCGCACCAGCACACCGCATTTTCGGCGACCCTGCTTCTGATGGGGACGGTGATGCTATCGCGTGTGATCGGGTATGCGCGTGAGGCGTATATCGCCTTCGCGTTCGGCGCGGGATCGCAGACCGACGCCTACGTGGCAGCATTCACGCTGCCGGATTTTCTCAACTACATTGTGGCCGGAGGCGCGGCCTCGATTACGTTCATCTCGATCTATACGCGGTTTCTGGCGGAGAAACGCGCCGCCGATGCACAGAAGACATTCTCCATCATCATCACAGTGATGACTGCGGTGATGGTCGTGGGGACGATCCTCACCGAGATTTTTGCGCCGCAGTTTGTACGCTGGTTTGTAAAAGGCTTTAAGCAGGACCAGATCGAGCTTTGCGTTCATCTCACGCGCATTCTATTGCCTGCGCAGATTTTCTTTTATGTAGGCGGCGTGGTCTCGGCGGTGTTGCTCTCGCATCGACTGTTTCTGTTTCCGGCGTTTGGGCCGCTGATTTACAACGTGTTCATCATCGTGGGCGGAGTCGTTGGCGGGCGGCACTTCGGCATCGCATCATTGGCCTACGGAGCACTCGCGGGGAGTTTCGCCGGGCCATTTCTAGCCAGCGTGATCGGGGCGGCGCGGATTGGAACGGGTTACAAGCCGTCGTTTGACGTCACGAATCCAGCGTTTCGCGAGTGGGTGCGGCTTTCGGTTCCGCTGATGTTGGGCGTGTCGTTGGTCACTGCCGACGACTGGATTCTGCGCCACTACGCGGCGGGCGGCGTAGGCGATATTGCACGGCTCAACTATGCGAAGCGGCTGTTTGCAGTGCCAATCGCGGTACTGGGGCAGGCGACGGGTCAGGCGTCGCTTCCTTTTTTCGCACGGTTGTTCAACGAGAAGCGGCTCAAAGATTTCGCTGACACGGTGAACGATTCGGTGTACCGCGTCTCAGCGGCGTCGTTTCTGGCGACGGGTTGGATGATGGCGGCGGCGCTTCCGCTAATCGATCTGGTGTATAGACGAGGAAAATTTCTTTTCGCCGATGCACAAACAACGACGGTTTACTTTTTCTGGTTCTCCTTGTCGCTGGCATTGTGGTCGGCGCAGGGCCTGTATGCGCGGGCGTTCTACGCCGCAGGCGACACGCTAACGCCGATGGCCGCCGTGAGCATTATTACTGCGGCGTCGCTGCCGGTGTACTCGATACTTTTTCATTCGTTCGGGGTGGTGGGACTGGCGTGGGCATCCGACATTGGAATTGGCGCAAATCTGACGGCGTTGGCCCTGCTGCTACATCACAAGAAATTCGTTCCGCTGGGTGGATTGCGCTGGGGCGAAATGGGTAAAGCGATTGTGGTCGCCATGATAGCGGGTGGAATCAGTTTTGAGGTCGCGAAGGTAGTGCCCCTAGCGGCTTCGGGACATGGCAGCCGAATGGCTGACTTGATGCAACTGGCCCTGGTGACCGTGACGTGGGCAGCTGCCGTGGCAGCGGGATTGTGGCTGCTGCGGTCAGATTTGCCGCGGGATTTGCGGCGGCGCAAGGGAGCAGTATATCCGTCGGTAGCGCAGGGCGAAGGCAAGGAAATTTTAAGTGTCGGGACGCAGCCATGATTTCGAAATTCCCCACTTCTTGCAAAAGACGCGAGAAATGGGGCGCCCGGCGTAAAAAGCGGCGGACAAGAGTGTCCGCCGCACATGAGCAGCTGCGCTATACTCAACATTGATGATTACCGCTGTCAAGACAGTTCCGATTCAGCAGCTTGTGGAAGGGCTACGGCGATTGCCGGAGGCAGCGTTCGACCATACCGAGCCGGTCCGGCGGTTTCTTCAGGAGACGCCAGTCAGCAGCGATTCGCTCACGCCATACTTGAACTGGGATCGGCAGCACTACACCCGCAACCTCATCGACCGGACTCCGCTCTACGAATTGATGGCGATCTGCTGGGAAGTCGGGCAGGCAAGTTCCGTGCACAACCATCGTGACCAGAATTGCTGGATGGCGGTGCCTGTAGGTCGGCTGCAGGTTGAAAATTTTCACCTCGTGCAGCAGGATCTGAACGCAGGACATTGTCGGCTCAAACCGCTGAATACGGTGGAAATGAATATCGCGCAGCCTTGTGCGGTCAATCCCGCTGACCCTGTGCATCGCGTGGTAAATCCGCGTGAATTCAATGAGCGTGCAGTGAGCCTGCACGTTTACTCTCGACCATTCGATACTTGCGTTGTTTATTCTCCTGAACAAGGTACGTGCGGCGAGATACGCCTCCACTTCAACACCGAATACGGAAAACCGAAGTAACTCTCACATCTACCCGTAACTAGCCGCGCTCACTTGCTCCCCGCTAACATTTTTTGGGGGCTTTCAGCGTTTATGAAGAAATGGCAGGAAAGGCTGGTGGTGAGTTGTGTTCTGGTGCTAGTTGGATCGTACGCGTGGGTTCATCGGCCTCATGTGGCGCCAGCAACCAGCGTACAGGAATCCGCAACACTACCGCGCTATGCTGAGCAGGAGCAAGCGGCCCAATCAGTGTCAGTTTCCGGACCGTTGGCGGACTACACACGCGTAAAGGCAGCAGGCGTGGAAACGTTGCAGCCGATCTCTTCAACTGTCTTGCAGTCCGGTTCGCATAGAACAGTAGCCTCTGACCACGTGACCGACGACTCTCCAGTCGGCACCAGCACGCCGCTTCTGCACAGAACTTTCAACGTAGCCCGCATAGTCGACCTGCCCTTTGACCTTCCGGCACACGCGTCTACGCCGAAATTGCGAGGGACCTACCGATCGTTTCTGCCGCACAATGGTGCCGAGCAGGGAGGAGTTGATGACGCCGGCGTGGAATTTCTTCTCTTGAATGAGCAGCAATTCGCCGATTTGATCGACGGCCGTCCTGGCAATGCTTTGTTTTCTGCCGACGATGCTTCGAACGGCGAGGTGAATTTCACTATGCCTCCCACGTTCGGCAAGCCGGCGAAGTACCATCTGGTTTTTCGTAACAGCTCTCCCAGCAGTGGCAAGAGGGCCGTGCAGGCCGACTTCCGCATCGACTTCTAGTAGCTTCCCGGCTGCTACACTAAGCTAGTTGCCTGCCCGCAAAAAATCTTCGGTCTCCGAATCCTCTGCCACGCCTGAGACTGCCGTGCGCAAGCCGGCGATTGTACCCCCCGGTTCGCATGGCCGGGTTTTCCTCATCGACACCATGTCGTTCATCTTCCGCGCCTATCACGCCATGACGCGGCAGCGGCCCATGTCGACCAAGAGCGGGCTGCCGACGGCGGCGATTCTTGTATTCGTGAATATGCTGCGGAAGCTGCGTGATGATTTCTCTCCGGAATTTCTCGCTGCTGTTTTTGATGTGGCTGGGCCTACGTTCCGCGACGAACAGGCCGACACCGTTGCCACCATTCGCAAGTTCGACATCAAGACGCAGACTTTCACCGAAGTCGAATACAAGGGCTACAAAGCCAATCGCACTGCCATGCCGGAAGATTTGGTGCAGCAGGTTCCGTATATTCGACGGGCGCTCGAAGCGTACCGGATTCCGATTCTGGAAGTGGCACGCTTCGAGGCCGACGACGTGATTGGCACGCTTGCGCGTAAAGCGGCTGATGCCTCGCACCCCGTCTATGTCGTTTCCAGCGACAAGGACATGATGCAGCTGGTGAACGACAAAGTACAGATTCTGAATCCGCCGAAAGATAATTTGATTTGTGATGCAGCGAAGGTGGAGGAGATTCTCGGTGTGCCGCCGGAGCGCGTGGTCGACATCATGGCGCTGCGCGGCGACTCGATCGACAACATTCCCGGCGCGCCGGGCATCGGCGAAAAAGGCTCGGTTGAAATTATCAAGCGATTTGGAACCGTCGAGCAGGCGCTGGAGCGCGCCGCTGAGGTCGAGAGGAAAACGTATCGCGAGTCGCTGCAGAACAATCGCGAGACGATTCTATTCAGCAAGAGCATGGCGACGATCGACACGAATGTGCCTGTCGATTTGGATGTAGAATCCATGCGCGCTGGTGAGCCTGACGTGGACGCTTTGCGCGCTCTATTTACGGAACTGGAATTTACGTCGCTGCTGAAGGAACTGCTGCCGGTGATCGAGGTTTCGGAAGCGCACTACAGCGAGGCCAAGTCGGCAGGGGACGTAGAAGCGATTCTTAGAGCCGCAGCGGGCAGTGCGCTTGCAATCGCAGTCGAGCAGGAAGAAGTTTCTCCATCAGAGGAAGATGATGGTGGAAGTACTCCGGAAGAAATCACGCAAGACGCCCAGCTTTCGTTAATGATGACTGCAGCAACGGCGGCAACAGCTCCCACGCCTGTAGTGCGGCGTGTTGCTATTTCGGCTTCCGCGGGAACGGCGGCAGTTGTAAAGCTGGACTCTGGAGATGCAGCCGGGGCGCTGCGCACCGCGCTTGCGAATGCGAACCTTCCAAAAACAATTCACGATTACAAAGCGGCGATTCATGCGCTGGCTCCACTCGGAATCGAACTTGCTGGCTTGCAGCACGATTCGATGCTGTACTCGTATCTGCTCGATCCAACCTACTCGTCGCACCGCTTGCCTGATGTTGCTTTGCGGCGCTTTAATCTGAAGCTGTCCGGCGATCTGGCCGAGTCGGCTGACATCACAGGCAGGCTGACCACGGCTCTGCGCAGCGAGGTCGAGCAGGCTGGACTCACAAAGCTCTACGACGAAATCGATCTGCCACTCGTTCCGGTGCTGGCGCGGATGGAGCAGGCAGGAGTAAAAATCGACACGGCTACGCTCGCGCAGATGTCGAGCGAACTCGAACACGAGGTTGCGAGCAAAGAAAAAGAAATTTATGAAGCCGCTGGGATGGAGTTCAATGTCGGCTCTCCCCGGCAGCTTGGCGACGTGTTGTTCAATCGCATGAATCTGCCCAAGCCGGTGAAATACGGCAAGGGACGGATGATTTCGACCGCTGTGGATGTGCTCGAAGAGCTGGCGGAAAATCATCCTATCGCGCGGATGGTGCTCGACTACCGGCAGCTCACGAAACTGAAATCGACCTACGTCGATGCGCTGCCGGCGATGATCAATCCAGCGACCGGACGTGTGCATACCACTTTCGGCCAAACTGGCACCGCGACGGGACGGCTTTCTTCGGCGAATCCCAACCTACAGAACATTCCGATTCGCACCGAACTCGGACGCGGAATCCGCGCGGCATTTATTGCCGAACCAGGGCATGTGCTGCTGACAGCGGATTATTCGCAGATCGAGTTGCGTCTGCTGGCGCATTTTTCGCGCGATCCGCTGCTGGTCGAGGCATACCGCCGTGGCGATGACATTCACACGCTGACAGCTTCGCAGGTGTTTGGCGTCCCTCCGCTCATGGTGACACCGGACCATCGGCGTCAGGCAAAAGTCGTGAACTTCGGCATTGTGTACGGTCTGTCGGCGTTTGGGCTCTCGCAGAATCTTGGCATTGAGCCGTCTGAAGCCAAGCAGTTCATCACGAACTATTTTGAAAAGTATGCGGGAGTGCGCGCCTTCATTGACCGAACTCTGGAAGAAGCACGGCGCGAGTTGAAAGTAAAGACGCTGTTTGGGCGCGTGCGGCCCATTCCAGACATCAACAGCAAGAACGCCAACCAGCGGGGATTCGCCGAGCGCACCGCCGTCAATACACCGCTGCAAGGGACGGCCGCGGACCTGATAAAGATTGCGATGATCCGCATCGATGCGGCTTTGCGCGAATGCGGGTTGAAGTCGCGCATGACGCTGCAGGTGCACGACGAACTGGTCTTTGAGGTTCCCGAAGCCGAGGTTGAGATCGTCCAACCGCTGGTCCGCGAGCACATGGAAAAGGTTCATGCACTGGCCGTACCATTGCAGGTCGACATCGGCGTGGGATCAAACTGGCGGGATTTGGAGTAGCCCGCTTCACTCCGTTGCCCAAATTCACGCTGCTGCCCAAAAACAATTGTCATTGTCTGTCGAATTGTCATCGTCAGCCACTTTGCACAAACGCTTGTCATCCTGAGGCCCGCGTTTTTGCGGGCCGAAGGACCTGTGCAATTTGTCGGCATCACCAGCCCTGTCAGCGAGTCCATAGGTCCTTCGCTTTGCTCAGGATGACAAGCGCTTTAAGGCAGGATTTGTGGTGTAGAATTGCAAGCGAACCCCTCCGCGGGAGTGTAAGAGCGGCTCGTGCGCTCGCGTCGTACCCGCGGAATCCTTCCAAGTCGGGACGTGGCTCAGCCTGGTAGAGCACTCGCTTGGGGTGCGAGGGGTCGGCAGTTCAAATCTGCCCGTCCCGACCATTACAAACTCTCAGCTTTCAGCCGCCGTTTACCGGCTCGACGTACTGCGTCAAAATTAAAAGCGGCAGATGATCTTGCATCTGCCGCTCCAATTGGCGGTTGCCTGGGGAAGGGTTATTTCTTTGCGGCAGCCGCAGTGATGAATGCCCAGCCATTGGGAACACCCCAGCCGGTTACGTTGTCCCAGCCCGGCGTCACGGTAAGCGATGAATCCGTGCCAAAGCTCAGAACGACGTAGCCTGGTATTTCTTCAAAGAACCACATCGCACTATAGTAGGTGGTCGTCGTATCGAGAGGAGCCAGCAGAGTGTCCGAGGAGTAGAAGGTTGATCCGTTCGAATCGAAAATGATGCCAGCGGGATTGGTTGCACTACCGAAGGGAACAATGTCGTTCACGGCAGTGGAGGGGAGTTTTTCGATCAGTGGAGCCGCCTGCCCGAGTGACTTACCCGCTTTCTGATCGGCCAGCGCCCAGATCGCGGAAAAGATCGGAGTAGCCAGGCTGGTACCGCCGATAGCGCCTACTTGCCCGCTTAGGACGGTTATTCCTCCCGTGTACGGGTCGGCAAGCGCGGAGATATCCGGGCTTTGCCGGTGCGACCCGGGAAGCGACTTCTGCCAGAACGGCTTGGAGATAAATCCACTTACGCCGCCGCCAGAGCCTGATTGATAGCCATCAAAAAATGGCGGATCGAGAACGCCGTAACCGTTGGCAATCTCAGCAGCGTTAGTGCCCCAGCCGACCTCGACGGTGCTTGTCCCGTTGGGAATACCGATGGAGGTTCCTCCAATCGCAGTGACATATTGCGAGGTGGCCGGAAATTCAGCTCCGCCGCCGTCGGGAGAACCCGTTCCCTCATCGCCGAAATCGCCGCTGGCGAAGTTTACGGCAATACCCTGGGCCGCCGCCTTTTTGAGCACCTGGTTAAAACCATTGAGCGTATAAGCGCCCCAGGCCATTTCAGGGTAGCCATAGCTGTTCGAGATTACATTGCCCAGTTTGTGTTCCTGCGCATACTGGATGGCATACTCCAACTCCGACCAGTCCTGGGTAGGAGCAATGAGGAGAACGATATTCGCCTTGGGAGCGATCGCATGCGCCCACTCGATATCGAGATCCGCTTCCTCATCCCAATTCGCTACGTTATTCAAATACCACTGGCTTGGCTGGCCATCGGGATAGACGATTCGAAAGTTCGACGAAGTGATCGCGGGAAGTCCATACAACTGGGAGAATTGTACGAGATCACCTTGGACCGTTGGGTCGCTGGGCCCGTCGACGATAACGATGGTCTCTCCTCTGCCGTCGATGCCTTGTTTATACGCGGCGTTCAAACCGTAGTGTGCCCGGACTTGCGCCGGGGTCCAGCCGCAGACATGGCCATGGCCGAAAGCCGGGTCGCTTTTATAGAAGTTTCCATAGTATTGTCCAACCGGAAGCGGAGCTCCAGCCAGGATCGTCAAGGTCAACGACTCGGGTCCGGGGAAACAATTATTCGTAAAGTGTTCCGTGATAGTTGGCACATCGGTCAGTGGAAATGTCGGAAGCTTTTTGCCGGTCGTCGGATCCACGGGGTGTTGCAACATGGACTTTAAAGGAAAATTGCTCAGGCCCGATACGCTCTCCACCAGGTTGCCGGCGCTTCCGGTTAATTCTGGCGGCGTGATATTGGCACGGAAGATCTTCCCCTCCCGCTTGAACTCGTGGATCTGCGTCTGAAACGCGCTCTCCATGCTGGCCACGCTCCCACGCGCCCGTATGGACAGTTTGTCGGAACCAACGGACAATATCGACAAACCGTGCGACGTCAATTCGGTTTTTACGGCTTCGATCTCATCGGTCGTCGGCGCATATTCTGCCAGCCCGCCCTGCGTCATCCACTGGTGATAGGTGGAGGATCCTGGCGTATACAACGCCTCGAGAGCCTTGTCGAAGGCATTTTCGTTGTGCATCTTCAAGTGCACGGTGATGGTGGATACTAGCGATGGTAGGGCAGGCCCGCGATCTTCCTCGCGATCTCCGGACAACTCAGCGATCTTCGTCTTAGGCGACTCCATCTTTGTTTGCGCATGCTTTGTTTGTGCATGGAGCGTCGGCAAGGCCAAGAGCGTGGCAATGAAGGTGAAACCCAAAATCAGACGATTGTGACTACAGGTCCCAAATAGCACTGTGATCTCCTTAGGTCGACTACGATTCAGGTGGACACGATTTAGGTAAACTACGATCAAGGCATACATCCGCCTTGTAGGCGCACACGCCAAGTCGTTTAACTTCTACAAATTTCAAAACAGAGAGGCTCCCGCCTTCGGGAGTGCACTACTTCTCAACAGTCACTGCCACCAAGGCGGTTTGAGTGACGGAGGTTCCGCATACTGTAACTGTAATCCGGAATCTCCTTTTTTGGTTCAAGAACGACACGGATCATATACGCATCTCGATGTTCGCCGATAGTGTGAAACAATTTTCATACGGACACATCCCGAGGGGCTGGCTCAGCTTTGGGGCGGACCGTTCGCTATCGGCAGTCAGGTACCCGCCCCTTCGACAGGCTCAGGGCAGGCTCTTCGCAACGTGTGCGAAGGACGGGGCACCCACAGTTTCGTAATCAGAAAGAGAAAAATCGAAATACGAATGGGTGGGCCGCCCGTCCAATTTTCGACGAATGGAAATTTGGTGAACGTCCGCCAGGGGTATCGCCTTCATTTCACGAAGAGGAGAGGCCATGCAGAGCACTGGAAAAATAAAGATTTTGTTCATCTTAGGGTTTGGTCCAATCGTTCGCGACACAGCCGAAAGTCGAAAGCTCTATAGCGAGAGCCTCGGCATTCCGTTCAAAGAAGAAAGTGGCGAATATCTACACACAGAGGCACTCAAAGGCGCAAAAAGCTTTGCACTCTGGCCGTTGTCTCAGGCAGCCCAGTCATGTTTTGGCAAAGACTCTTGGCCTGATGATATTCCCGTCCCACAAGCCTGGCTGGAGTTTGATGTGGACAGCGTCGAGAAAGCAACGGCCAACCTTGAATCGCGGGGATATCGAATGCTCGTTAAAAATAAAAAAGAGCCGTGGGGCCAAACGGTCAGTCGCTTCATCTCACCGGAAGGATTACTGGTCGGTGTTACCTTCACTCCATTGATGCGAGGAGGGAAAGAGAAATAGTCCAGGACGTCCAGGACTTGAAATATGCAGGAAAACCGGGGACAGACGAAACGTTCCCAAGTCTTTTCCGTGGCGGGTGGCCCATCCTTCCACGCCCGGTTTTTCTTCCCCGTTCTAAAACTGCGGGTGCCCCGTCCCTTCGACTACGCTCAGGGCAGGCTCTTGCGTTTTGTGCGAGGGCGGATACGATGCTGCCGATAGTACTAGGTTCTAACTGGCTCGTTTGAGTCTTCGAGCCAAACCCGCCAAGGAACTCCTCTTGCTCGGCCAACGTAAACACTGCGAAGAGCTTCAAAACAACTACAACGCTCGGAGGCCCCTGAATGCTCTAGTTCTATGAATCTTTCTTTCCCGTGGTGTGGATCGCTTTTCTTGTCTATTGGCGGATCAAGGCCGCCGGTACAAAAACCACCCAGCGCAGCGAGTCGGCCGCCTCGGGCATCCTGCGGACCGTTATCTTCCTGATCGTGGTTGTCCTCCTCACGACAACTCGCATCCCGCTGCCCTGGCTCTACCGCCAGCTCTGGCCGTCTGGCATCTGGCCCTTTTGGATTGGAGCTGCTGTTACCGTCGGCGGCCTTCTCTTCGCCGTCTGGGCGCGCCGTCACCTCGCCAGCAACTGGAGCAGCTCCGTAACCATTAAGCAGGGCCACGAATTGATTACGACCGGCCCCTATGCCCTGGTCCGTCACCCCATCTACACCGGCATTCTGACCGGGTTTCTTGGCACCGCGATTGCGCTCTCCCAGGTGCGCGGGGTCATCGGTTTCGTCCTGATATTCGTCATGCTCTGGGCTAAGCTTCGCACGGAGGAGGAGTGGATGCGTTCCCAATTTGGGGAGACGTATGCCACTTATGCCCATCGGACCACCACCCTGGTGCCGTATCTTTTCTGATCGGCGGGCTGGCCTTCCTTTGATTTCTATCGCTGGTACCTAGCACGACCGAGGCTGCCCCATCTTCCGCGATTTTCGGAAGGTGGGCACCCACAGGACCTCAACCTCTAGCTCATTCGTCAACACTCCGGCGGTGAGTCCACATTGGAAAGCTGAGCCGCCGTCAGCCAAGCCCCTGATGCAATCGTCTGTGGTACCCACGCTTCGAAAAATCGCGAAGCGTGGGGCTGCCGGTTTCGAGGTGGTGCGGGAAAAGAAGGCTGGGCCAACGCCCTGCCCATCCACACTTTTGAACCCACTCCAGGTCGATAAGTGTAGACGGATCACTGTTGCAAAATCGCCTTTACACTCGTTGAGCGGTTTGTGAGTGGAAATCGCCTTGACGCGGCCCAACAGTTAACGCCTACCCTGTCCGGCAAGGTACACTCAGTTCGTGCCCACTTCATTTCGGACCGTGCTCGTCAGTTCGTTGCTGGTCGTGCTCTTGCTCCTGCTCGGGTGCAACGCTCTGAATCCCCTCTGCGGGAGCGCTCGCCCCGTACCGGTGCTCGACTCGATCTCTCCCGCAACGATGGTCTTTGCACAATTGCCGTCCAGCTTCGTTATCACCGCGACTGGCAGCCATTTCGTTTCCTCCTCCGTTGTGATCTTCAATGGCGCCACTCTCGCCACCACCGTGGTCAGCAGTACGCAGCTCACAGTCAACATTACCTCCTCCATGATCACTGCTCCTGGAAGCTTTAAAGTCGTGGTGCAGACGCCCGCCGGCAATACCGCCTACGTCGGTTGCTCCAGCGGCGGCACCAGTAACGGGCAAGTCCTGACCGTCAACTGACGCGCTCGTAATCTTCCTTACACGTTCCGCGATTTTCGGAAGTGGACACCACGGACGGCCCTCAGCGGTTGATTTCATCCCTTGATTAAGCTAGACTAAGCTAGATTATTTAACATGAACGAAATCGGCGCTTTCGAGGCTAAAAACACTCTTGGAACTCTACTCGACCGAGTCGAGCGCGGCGAGGAGATCGTCATCACGCGCCACGGCAAAGCCGTTGCCCGGCTTGTCCCTAATACCAGTCGAGTCGATCAGAACCAGGCGCAGGCTGCTTTCGATCGCATCCGCGGCCGAGCCCATCGGCTGCGCAAAGGCAAAGCTGGCGCGGCTTTCGACTGGAACGCTCTCAAAAAGCTGAGGGATCAGGGACGTCCTTGATCCTGGCAAAAGTCGTGATTCGCTGCAGGCTGCGATTCGTATCAGAGTGCGCCTTCAGAGCTTGCCCTGAGCGTAGTCGAAGAGCGTGCCAGAAATTCGAGCCATTCAACACTCTTTTAGACGCAGAGATTATGAGCCTGATCCGATGAGCCTCGTTCTCGACAGCTCCATCACTTTAGCTTGGGTCTACAGCGACGAGACCACCGAGCCGGTCCGGCAGGTGTTCAACATGCTGAGTCATAGCGGCGCATGGGTTCCGGGACTCTGGCGTTTAGAAGTCGCCAACGTTCTGGAAATGGGCGTACGGCGCAAACGTCACGACGCAAAGTTTCGGGATGCTACCCTCGCCGATCTGGCGCAACTGCCCATTCAGATCGACATCGAAACTGACAAGCACGCCTGGAGTGCAACTCTCCGCCTCGCTGAACGCCATCAGCTGACGCTTTACGATGCCGCATATCTGGAACTGGCGCTACGTCGCAGCCTGCCGTTAGCCACGTTGGACGAAGATGTCCGCCATGCCGGTCGCGGTGAGAAGACGCGACTGCTGGGGATGTAACCAGATCCCATGTCTCGCGTCTTTTGCAAGACATGGGGATTCGGTTCTACTAGACCTTCGATATTCGTTTCGATTCCAATCCAATCCGGCTCAAACCCACTTAATTTTGTTCTGTTCTATTGGCAATTGGGAGCGACTTTGTAGTTCACGCACTGAGAATGGTCGGTTCCAACGTGCCAAATAGCTGACATGTTGCTCTGGTCAGCAAAGTCACTAAACCAGAAGATGTAGCCGAAGCCCCCGAACTTTAAGGGTACGCCAAAACCGAATTCGTCGGCTTGCTGATTGGGGTCGCAGGTCGTGCCAAAGTAAAGATCGGCGTCGAATGGATACGTGCCCGGGTTGGCCACCGAGATTTGAACCGCCTGGTAGCGATGTCCGTTTTCCTTATACCAGCATCCCTGGAACGTTGCGCCTGGACTTTGGTCGACCTTCAACGTCAATATTGCGCTTTCGGAAGTCGTGCCGTAAGTGGCCGTCAAATGAATGGAATAAGTCCCCGGTTGGATGTCTACGGGAAGAGTGATGGCGGCGTTGGACGTTCCAGACCCTGGAGCGGGAATAGTTGAAGGAGTGAAAGTCACGGAGACTCCCGCTGGCAGATTCGAGGCTTTTAACTGCAAAGAATGATCGTATCCGCTGGAAATCTTGGTCGTGATTTTGACTGAGGCGGATTGCCCCGGAGCTTTCGTGACCGTCGATGGCTGCAACGTAACTGAAAATGGTGCGCTGGTTGCCGAATTGATCGTAAGCACGGCGCTGGCAACGGTGTTGTTGTAGATGGCGCTGATGGCGACTGCGGTCTGAGTATTGACAGTGGTCGTCGTTGCCGTAGCGGTCGCGCTACTCTGGCCAGCAGGAATGGTAACGGTAGCAGGAGTCGTGACAAACTTCCCGTCAGAGTTCGCGAGCTGAACTGTAACACCGCCGTTGGGAGCAGCCGCAGTCAGACGAATTGTAATTGCCGAGGAACCGCCGCCCGTTAACTGCGCAGGGTTGAGCGTGACGCTCGTCACCGCAATGCTGCTGCTTCCCGTGGCGTTTTCAGGGATCACCATCCCAGCAAATCTACCGGACTGCGTGGATTGTGGTGGCGAACCACAGGCGGCCATGACCAGGAGAACGGCCGGCAATAAGATCGTAGAAGTTTTTTCTGGTTTACAGCGAGACATTCCCTACTACCTCAAGGATTAAGAAACCTAAAGCCATCAATTGCGCTGATTCTCGCATGGCAGGATGAACGCCAATGACGCGGAGGTACGTCTTCTCAGACTCAGAGGTTTAAAGACCCCCGGCTTACGCGAGAAGCTTCTTGGGTTCGCTGAGGGCGTTTGCCAACTCGGCGAGGAACATTGCAGCCCGGGCACCATCGGCGACGCGGTGATCGCAAGAGATGGTCAGCGTCATTATGGGGCGAACGGCTGGTTTGCCATCGACGGCAACGACGCGATCGGCGATGCCGCCGACGGCGAGAATTGCCGCCTGGGGTGGAGTGATGATCGCGCTGAAGTGGTCGACCTGATACATGCCGAGGTTGCTGATCGTGAATGTGGCATCGGCGATGTCGGCGGGGTGCAACTTGCCAGCGCGAGCGCGCTCGGCAACATCGCGACGCTGGACGGCGATCTCGGGCAGGCTCGCAGTGTGAGCATTTGGGATGACGGCGGCAACGACTCCGTCATTTACTGCAATCGCTACGCCCATGTTGACGTGATCGTGGAGGCGAATGCCCTCGCGCGTCCAACTGGCGTTCAGCCTGGGATGTTTGAGCAGAACGCGGGCAACCAGCGCCACCAGCAAGTCTGTATGCGTGACGCGGACTTGCTGCGTGCGCTCGATTTCTCCGACGATGCGGTCGCGATAGGCGTTGAGGGCGGTGGCGTCGATGTCGCGGCTGACAAAGAAATGCGGGACGGTCGTCCAGCTTTGCGTGGTGCGCTCGGCCATGATGCGGCCGAGTGATGTCGGGATATCCAGCTTGCCGCCTTTGTCAGCAGGCGCTGCAGGGACGATTGACGTGGCCGCAGCCTGGATATCTGATGCGAGAATTTCGCCTTCAGAGCCTGAGCCACGTACGGTTGCGATATCGACGCCGAGTTCTTTCGCAAGACGGCGCGCCTTGGGAGAAATTTTCGCGCTCGATGTTGTTGGTGTGCTTGGCGCGGACACCGAGGCAACCGGTTCCATCCTGGCATGCGATGTGGCTCTGGCGACGGGCACAGCGATTGAAGTTTCTTCTGCCGGAGGTTGCTCTCCGGGAGCGACGATCCACGCGATAGTCTGACCTACGGGAATATCCGTTCCCTCGGATGCTTTGATTCCAGCTAGGATGCCGTCCGCGGGCGCTTCTACCTCGACGACCGCCTTGTCGGTTTCAATTTCGAGAAGAGGCTCGCCCTTGGAAACGCGGTCGCCTTCCTTCTTCCGCCAGGCAATGAGCTTGCCTGTTTCCTGCGCCATTTCGAGAGCGGGCATGACAACGCTAAAGGGCATAAGTGTGATCTCTATCTTTTGAGCAAGATGCGGAACGGAAGTTGGGAGCCCCGGGCGTGCCCGTCCGGGGCAGGGGCAGCGCCACAAATCACCCCGCCAGAAATCGTGCCACTCCCTTGGCGGACGGGGACATCCGCTGCTCCACGGTTAATCTGAAACTCCTACCCGCTCGGTTTTCGCGCTGGACTCGATCATTTCCAAGACGCGCTCGCTCGGTGCGGCTTCGCTTTCGCGCGTAGTGGGCAGCGGGCCGTTCACGGTGAAGTAGTGCGCGCCAGCTACCAGCAACTCTTCCGCCGGGAAGCGCGTGATGACTTCGTGCCCGGTGGGCGTGACCACAATTTCTTCTTCGATGCGTGCAGCGCTCCAGCCGTCAGTAGAGGGCCAGAAGGTTTCGAGAGCAAACACCATGCCAGGCTTGATCTCGACGGGATGATCGAACGACACGAGGCGGCTGATCACCGGCTTTTCCCAAATGGCGAGACCGACGCCATGGCCGTATTGTAGTGCAAAGCAGGCTTCTTCGTTGGGGAATCCGAACTCTTCAGCTTTCGGCCAGACGGCGGCAATTTCTGCCGTCGTGCGGCCGGGGCGAACCAATTCGATCGCAGCGTCGAGGTAATCACGGCAACGCTTGTAAGCGTCGACCATGGCGTGCGACGCGTAGCCGACGGTGAAGCAGCGGTAGTAGCAGGTGCGGTATCCCATGTAGGAATGCAGAATGTCGTAGTACACGGGATCGCCCGGCCGGAGCACGCGATCGGAGAAGACATGCGGATGCGGGTTGCAGCGCTCGCCGGAGATCGCGTTGACTGCTTCGACATACTCGCTGCCGAGATCGTAGAGAACTTTGCTCACCAGGCCGACAGCTTCGTTTTCGCGCAGACCCGGCTTCATCGTGCGGTAGAGTTCGTCGTAGGCGGCGTCGACCATCATCGCGGAGTGATTGAGCAGCGAGATTTCATCCTGCGTTTTGATGACGCGCGCTTCCGACATCAGGGCTTGTCCGTCGACGACGTTCAGGCCTTCGCGCTGCAGCGCGAATAGCACTGGTGGCTCGATAATGTCGATGCCGACCGGCTCTTTGTGCAGGCCGCGCATTTCAAGTTCAATGCGGATCTTTTTCGCGACGTCTTCGGCGCGGCCCATTTCTGGCGTCATTGCGCCGCGTAGCATCGAGATACCTGGGCGAGAGCGTTCGCCAAGCCACGGACAATTCAGTTGATGATGCTTGGCCGCAGAACCGAAGTCCCACAGGATCGGCTCGTCATTTTGCGGAAGCAATGTGAAGCGATTCGCTTTGTCCTGCGCCCACGTGCCGATGTGCGTCGCCGTGAGGTAGCGGACATTATTCATGTCGAAGCAGAGCAACGATCCCATCGATGATTTGGCAAGCAGGTCTTTCGCTTTTTGCAGGCGTTCGCGGCGCAGCCGGTCGAAGTCGATGCGATTCTCCCAATCGACGGCCATGTTTCCGTAAGTTTTGAGTGCCATAAAATCAGCTCCTAGCTGCTAGCTTCTGGCTATTAGCCAAAGCGAGGGCGTAACGCCCTCGCGACAGCCGGCAGGGACGCCAGCGCTACTTCTTGCACATTGTTCGTGCGGCTTCAAATACCGTTTCTTCTGTCGGAACAGTTACATCTTCGAGCGGCGGAGAGAACGGGATCGGGACGTGCATTGCTCCCATGCGCTTCACCGGCGCGTCAAGATGGTAGAACGCGCCTTCAGCGATCACTGCCGCAATCTCTGACGTGACACCATATCGTCCGTAGCCTTCGTCGAGTACGATCACGCGCGATGTTTTCTTCGCCGAGTCAATGATTGCCCTCTCATCGAGTGGCCACGTCGTGCGAGGATCGACCACTTCTGCGCTGATACCTTGCTTCTCAAGCAAATTCGCTGCGCCCAATGCGATTTGCACCATGCTGCTTGTGGCCACGAGTGTGATGTCGTCCCCCTCACGTTTCACATCGGCCAAGCCAAGCGGAATTGTGTAGTCATCCTCCGGCACGGGACCTTTCAGCTTGTACATCATTTTGTCTTCGAAGAATACAACTGGGTTTTCATCGCGGATCGCAGTTTTCAGCAGGCCCTTCGCGTCGTATGGAGTCGAAGGTAATACAACTTTTAATCCCGGCACGTGGCTGAACCATGCGTGCAGCGATTGCGAATGCTGCGCTGCAGACCGCCGCGTCGCGCCGAGTGTAGTACGCATCACCATCGGCACCCGCCAGTGGCCTCCGGACATGTAATGCGCCTTTGCCGCCTGGTTGACCATCTGGTCCATGGTCAAAGTGATAAAGTCGCCGAACATGATGTCGACCACCGGACGCAGGCCCGTCATGGCAGCACCAACACCGACTCCGGTAAAACCGGCTTCGGAGATCGGCGTATCGATCACACGTTCTGAGCCGAACTCTTCGACTAGTCCCGAAAGGACTTTGAACGGTGTTCCTGCTTCCGCAACGTCTTCGCCGAAAATGCAGACGCGTGAGTCACGGCGCATCTCTTCCGCCAAAGCTTCCCTCACGGCTTGCGCGAAAGTGAGTTCGCGATCAGGCATATACATCCTGTTGCACCTGGTCGACGCTGGGGTACGGCGCGGCGGTGGCGAACTTCACGGCCGCCTCCATCTCCGCGCGCGCCTCAGTGGTGATCTGTTCAAGTGTTGCGGCATCCGCGTAGGCCTGTGCCAGAAGCCAGTTTGCGTGCAGCTTGATGGGATCGCGCTCCGTCTTCCAGAACTGCTCTTCTGTTTTCGAGCGATAGTATTCGCGATTGATGTCGCCAACGTGATGGCCGCTGTAACGGTAGGTGTCCGCCTGCAGAAACGCCGGACCTGCGCCTTCACGCGCTCGTTTCACCAGTCGCGACGCGACCTCGTTGACTGCGCGCACATCCTGACCGTCAACCGAAGCGGCTTCGAGCCCGAAAGCGCCTGCGCGGGCGAGGATCGTTCCCGCCGTCGTCTCGCTGAAGTGCGTGTACTCGTTATAGAGATTATTTTCGCAGACGTAGATGACGGGCAACTTCCAGAGCTGCGACAGGTTCATGACTTCGTAGAGAGATCCTTGACCGAGCGCACCTTCGCCGAAGAAGCAAACGGCGACGCGACCGTTGCCCAACCGCTTCGCGGCAAAAGCCGCGCCGGTGGCGATTCCTACGCTGCCACCTACAATCGCGTTCGCGCCCAAGTTGCCGGTCGCAGGATCGGCGATGTGCATTGATCCGCCCTTGCCGCGACAGTAGCCGGCTTCTTTGCCGAGCAGTTCGGCAAACATGCGGTCGGGAGATGCGCCTTTGGCAAGGCAATGTCCATGGCCGCGATGCGTGCTGGTGATGTAGTCGTCGATGCGCAGCGCCTCGCAGATTCCCACGGCAACGGCCTCTTCGCCGCTGTATAGATGCGCGAGACCCGGCATGAGCGCGCGCGTGTAGAGTTCGTTGACTTGCTCTTCGAAGAGGCGGATGCGCACCATCTGACAGTAGGCGTGGAGCCACTTTTCCTGCTCGGTGGTGAGGCCTGAAGCCACTTCTGGTTTGGAGGTCGCAGTCGTCACTTTCTACCTCCGGCGGTAATAGGCGTGCTCACTCCCGACATCGCAGCAAGCACATCGAACATGCAAGCGAAATCATATTTCGTCCAACCCATGCCGCGTGCGGCGGTGAGGAATTCATTACTCACTGCAGTTGTCGGCAGCGGGACGTCGAGTTGGCGACCGAGTTCCATCGCCAAAACCATGTCTTTCTGCATCATGTTCACGTCGAACCAAGCTTCTTCCGGCTGCTGCAAGACGAAAGGGCCGCGGTACTTAATCATCGGCGAGGCAACGGCGCTGTTCGTCAACACATCCACGGCGACCTCGCGGGCAATGCCACTTTTCTCGGCGAGCAACACTCCTTCGGAAAATGCGAGCATCTGGACGGCAAGGCTTAGGTTCACCGCGATCTTCATCGAAAGCGCGAGTCCGTTATCGCCGACGTGAGTGACTTTCGGCCCAATGTCGAGTAGCAGCGGCTTGATCTTCTCGAACGTTTCCTTCCGTCCACCGACCATCACCGACAGTTTGCCTTCCTGCAAAGTAATCACGCTGCCGGAGACGGGCGAGTCGACCATGTCCGCACCGAGAGCGCGCACTTTCCCCGCGAGCGCACGGCTGACGGTCGGACTCACGGTGCTCATGTCGATGAAAATCTTGCCTGCGCTCAGACCTGCGAGTAATCCATCCGGGCCTTCGGTTACCGCCTGAATTGCGGCTGAATTCGTTACCATCGCGAACGTGATATCGCAGGCACTCGCTACTGTGCGCGGCGAGTCGGCCCACTGCATACCTTTTTCGACCAGCCATTGCGCCTTGGAGCGCGTACGGTTGTAACCGGTCACGCTATGCCCTTTGTTCAGCAGGCGGTTGACCATCTGGCTGCCCATCACGCCTAATCCAATGAATCCAACCTTCGCCATCCGCGATCTGCCTCCGATTCAGAACTCGACTATGTTGTCTGCTGCTTTGATCCGCGCTTCGCACTGGTCGCCTGACTGTCATCGCTCACCTGATCGAGGTGAGCGCGCATCGCCTGACGCGCAGCGTCGGCATCATGACGCTCCACAGCTTCGAGAATCCGCTTGTGATGAACCTGTCCGCGTTCGGGACCACCGGGAACTTTGAAAATACGCAACCGCTGCTCGCGCAAAAGACCGACGATGGAATCCAGCAGCGAGAGGATGAGCGGGTTGTCCGCGCCTTCCGCGAGCGCGAGATGAAAATCCAGGTCGGCTTCGATGTAGGCGTCAGGATCCTGGCCCGCGCTATCCATAGCGGCGACCGCTTCGCGCATCGTAGCGAGTTCTGCATCTTGAATGCGAGTCGCGGCGCGGGCCGCAATTTCAGGTTCGAGGATCGCGCGCACTTCTGCGAGATGCGTCGATCCTTCGGGCTGGCCAATCTTCACCATCAAGTCAAGAGATTGGCGCACCGCCTGGGTTGTACCATCGGTGATGAACGTGCCGCGTCCGGAGTAGGCTTCGACGAGGCCTTTTTCGCGCAGCGCCTTCACGGCTTCGCGCACGGCGGTGCGACTCACGCCAAAACGTTGTGCGAGTTCACGCTCGGCCGGTAGTTGATCACCCGGCTTCAAGACACCTTTGACGATGGATTCTTCGATTTGCTGAACGATTTGTTCGTAGAGCCGAGACGAACGAACGAGCTTGTACACTGCGCTGCCCCCCGCACGGCGTGGCGACAAGCCAGCCGGGACACCCGCGATGGTCTGGCTACTATACCGCATATCCAAAGCGTCCTGATGGGTTTGTTGAGCAACAGACATGGTATATAGGTATGGTGGTATGACCACAAATAATACTACCGTGCCTCCACTAGCGTCAAGCAAGAATAAAGAATTCCTTTTTCATCTAATGGTTACCGGACTGTGAACTCCCTTTGCTGGTGCGGATGGTAGTACGCTCTTGTTGCCATCCAAACGTGAATTTGCTTGACACTGTTTCTCCGATAGTGGTATGGCTGTCGGACCAGAAATAAGTTACGGAGGAGTTCTATGTCATCCCGCACGGTCAGCGCCATGTCGCGCGACCCGAGAATGAGCACCGTTGCTTTTCTGTTGCTCGCCACTTTCGTCTTGGTTTGGTCTTCTGTCCCGCTTGCGGCTCAGTCCACCGCAGGGCGCATTCTGGGAACGGTGACCGATCAGAGTGGCGCCGCAGTCCCTGCCGTTACTGTAGTCGTGACCGATGTCCAGCGCGGCACTTCGCGCACACTGACCACAGACGACTCCGGTGACTACGCGGCACCCGATCTCCAACCGGGCACTTACAAGATTCGCGTTGAGGCCAAAGGCTTCAAGACCACCGAGCGGCCCACCGTTGCCGTTGAAGTCGCCACTGATGTGCGCGCCGACTTTACTATGCAGCCCGGTCAGGTGTCGGAAACAGTGGTGGTGGAAGAAAATATTCCTCTCCTCAATACGACCTCCTCCACTCTCGGTGGCACACTCAGCAATCAGGAGATCAACGATCTTCCCCTGAGCGGCCGCAACTATGAAAACCTGCTGCAACTGCGACCCGGTGTGATGCGTTATCCCGGCGGCGGATTTTCGACCACCAGCGCTAATGGCTTGCGCGCCGAAGACAACGCGTATTTCATCGACGGCCTTTTCAACAGCGAGCCGTACTCGGGCCAGGCGATCGTCAATGGCTCCGGCATCGCGGGAGACTCCGCGACCATTCTTCCGATTGATGCGATTCAAGAATTCAACCTGCAGCAGAATCCTCCTGCCGAATATGGATGGAAACCCGGAGCTGTCGTCAACGTCGGACTGAAGTCGGGCACGAATCATATCCACGGCACGGTCTTTGGCTTTGGACGCGATGGTGCCTTGGACGCGCGAAACTTCTTCAATGCCGACCCAAATCCAAAATTGACTCGCACACTGGAGCAGTTTGGCGGCAGCTTCGGCGGCGCGATTATCAAGGACAAGGCGTTTTTCTTTGGCGCTTATGAAGGCCAGCGCTATAACGTCGGCAACTCGTATGGAGGGGTTACCAGCCCATCGATGGTGCACATGCCGGTACCGTCTACGGGGGCCAACTGTCCGTTCGGTTTTGCAGGCGACTGCTTCAACAGCATTCCGGATGCGGTTAACGACATACTGCTGGCACCTGGCAGTGTGGGCGCGATCATTAGTCCCGCAAGCTTGCTGATTTCGGGATGTACGGTCTCGGGAACCGCTCCGAACGCGACTGTAAGCTGCACCGGCGCGGGCTTTCCCACGAACAATGCTCAGAATATCAACATCACCAACGGATTTAACAATGTCGTCCATGTCAACAACTTCGTAGGCAAGGGAGACTACCGGCTGAATGATCGCAACGGGATCAGCGGTATGTACTTCTTCGGAAATAACTCCGGGAACGTCGAGGATTTTCCTGAATTGCAGCAGAGATGGCTTTCCACCATCCACACCCGCGCGCAGGTGGTGGGCGGAAACTGGATATGGACTCCCAACGCGCGCTGGGTGAACGAGGCTCGCGTCGGCTACAACCGGCTGTACCAGCCTACGCTGCCGGACGATCTCAATACGCAGGCATCGGCCTACGGTCTCAGTACAGGAGTGAGTGGACCGAACACCGGCGGCCTGCCGCGCATCGGCTTTGGCGGTTACTTTTTCCCCGGGTTGGGCGGCTTCAAGTGGCCGAAATTCCAGGGTCCCGATTCGGTCACCCAGTTCATCGATCATATTTCTTACACCGCCGGCAAGCACTCCCTTAAATTCGGCGGCGAACTCCACTACAACAAAGTGATGAATGCGGCGTACGGTAACGCTCGAGGCAGCATCACGTTTCTGGGCACCGTTGTGAGTCCTGGCCCTCCTCCCGCCACTGCCCCTCCGGCTTCGAGCCCGCTCGAGGACTTCTTTGCGGGCGCACCGTTTAAGTCGTCGGTCGAGATAGGAAATCCAACCCTGCACCTGCACAACTGGGCGTACTCGGGGTTTTTCCAGGATGACTGGCGAGCCACCAGAAATTTGACCATCAACTTCGGCCTTCGCTACGAGTTCAGCTCGGTTCCCCAGGAAGCGAACAATCTCCTGGGAAATTTTGATCCCAACGTGGGCTTGGTGCAGGTGGGCCATGGGATCAGCAGCCTCTATAACTCCGATCACAAAAACTTTGGACCACGTGCGGGCTTCGCATGGGACATCGGCGGCAATGGGCGGACTGTGCTGCGTGGCGGCGGCGGGCTGATTTACGAAACGGTCAACTGGCAGTCGTTCATCGCTTTCAACAATGCCTTCGGTCCGGGCAGCGTTCCGACGGGAGCCCCTTTCGACGCCGCGGGAGACGTCTCCGTTAAGGGCGGAATCACGACCGGAAACCAAACCAGGAAGAATTTTCTGGCCTATCCCACTACTTGGGACGCGGTGAACGGGCCGGTTTACTCGACTTCGCTCAATTGCACTCCGGCTCCGCCCCCGGCTCCGCCCAATAGCCCCTGTCCCATCATGACCGTAGACCGTAACCTCACAACCCCCTACGTCTGGAACTGGACGTTGAACCTACAGCATGCCTTCACCCCGAACCTGTCGATCGAAGCGGCCTACGTGGGCAACCGTGGGACGAACCTGACGGGTATTCGGGACATTAACCAGCCGCCACTTGGGTCGGGTTGGGGTACCGGTCCCGGGGGTGAGCTAACTTTGTGTTTAGCGCCTCCTGTATACACCAACTGCGTCGCTAACGCTAACGGTGGCGAGGTGACGAATCAACCCTTCTACGGAAAGTTCCCCTTCCTGAACAATATCTTTCAGATGGGGAACGTCTATCGATCGAATTACAACGGCCTGCAAGTCACGTTGAATGCACGCAACTATCGCGGCCTGAGCATGGTGGCGGGCTACACCTATTCGCACGCATCCGATGACGTTGGCGCGAACTGGGACTTCGGCTACGGATCAGGTCTGCCGCAGGACGCCACCCACGTGGCTCGCGAGTATGCGAACAGCGACTTCGACATACGCCACCGGCTGACGGTGTCACTGACCTACGCCATTCCTGGGCGCAAGGGCTATGGTCAGGCGCTCGAAGGCTGGGAACTTAATTCGATCATAACCCTGGAGAGCCCGCAATTCTGGGGACCGATGGACGAAGGAACGGATGCCGCCGGAATTGGAGCCTTGCCGGTAAGCCCCCCCGCCCAGTCTCCTATTCGTTGGAGCTTCTACGGCAAGACCTCAGACTTCAAGGCGTCTCGAGGAGGCACGGGGATTCCGTTCTTCCCCCATGCCACAAATGCCGCATGCGAAGCAAAGGCAGTGGCGCTTGATGGCGCGCCAGTCGGTCCGTCGAACGCGTCTCTGAATCTGTTTGGCTGCTACGCCCAAGGCAATTCGATTATGCTCCCGCCGCCGCTCGGTCAGTTCGGAAATATGGGACGGAATATGTTCCCGGACAACGGCTTTAAGAATTTCGATTTCTCGGTGGGCAAGAACTTTCATTTTGGCGAGCAGTATCGGCTTCAGTTCCGCGCCGAGTTTTTCAACATCTTCAACCACCCAAACTTCGCCAATCCGTATGGCGGCCAAAACGGGTTCGGTCTGAATGATCCTTCGGTGCATCCGTTCGGTTGCGGTTGCGCTACTCCGGACATTGCGGCGGCCAATCCCGCGGTTGGCTCCGGAGGTCCTCGCTCGGTTCAGATCGGTGCGAAGTTCGTTTTCTAGTTCGATTCGATACTACGACCTCCAGGGCCGGACTCATTTCCGTCCAGCCTTTTTTATAGATTCCGTTCGCCCCACGGCGAGCCAGACTGAATGGGACTAGCAATCATGAACCTCCGAATCATGAACCATAGAATTCAATCCGCCCTACTAGCGTTGCTGCTGGCAAGCTCTGTCGTTGTCTCTGCCCCGGCTCTCGCCCAAAAAGAAGAACATCGCGAGCGCACCATCGACGAGATTAAGACCGAAGCCATTCATCGCGCAGAAGTCGGGCAGTATCCGCTGATCGGTCTCGATCCGGCGGATGTGAAAGAAGCGTTCGAAAGCATCCATACCGCCGACAAAGACGAGTGGGCCGTGGGTTTCATGCGTGTCGCCGATCGCTACTTCAACGAGGCGAAGTCACTGGAGAAGTCCGATCCGAAGAAGGCCGACGCCGACTACATTCGCGCCTGGCGAATCTACTCTTTCGGGCGCTGGCCGATTCCGGCATCGCCGGGCAAGCAACGTTCGTATGAGAAGGCGCTTGAGTCATTTCTAGATCACGCGAAGTTCTTCGATCCCCCGCTCGAAGTCGTCCATATTCCCTTCGAAGGCAAAGAAATCATTGGCTACCTGCGCCTGCCGAAAAATGCGAAAGGCCCTGTGCCACTTGTCATCGCCGTTAACGGTCTCGACAGCCGCAAGGAAGATTTGACAGAAAGTTTTAGCGCAATTCTTCCTTTCGGCATCGGTTATCTCGCCGTCGACGGACCAGGCACTGGACAGAACCCAATCAAGGTCAGCGAAACTGCAGACCGCATGCTGTCAAAAGTCATCGATTACGCGCAGTCGCGGCCGGAGGTCGACAAGAATCGCCTTGCTCTGCACGGCGTGAGTTGGGGCGCCTACTGGGCCACGAAAATGGCGATCGTGGAACGCGCCCGCCTGCGCGGATGCAGCGCACAGTCGCCGCCCGTCGACCACTTCTTCCAAAAAGAATTTCTGATGAACTCGCTGCTAGGCAATCGCGAATATCTTTTCGATCAGGTGCCCGCGCTGATGAATATTCTCGAAGGCGTGCACACGCTCGACGAGATGGGCGACTTCCTGCCGAAAATATCGCTGGTGCATCAGGGCCTGCTGGGCAAGCCGATGGCGCCCATGCTCATCATCGCAGGCGTGAAGGACACACAGGTGCCCATCGACGACGAATATCTCTTGCTGAACAAAGGGGACGTGCCGAAAGAAGCCTGGATCAATCCCAGTGGCGGCCATCTCGGGCGACAGGTGGGAGTCTGGCCCGACCCGAGAATTTTTAAAGAAGTCATCATTCCATGGCTGGTGAAAACCCTGGAGGCCCCGGGGAACTAGCAACACTCATGTGGAGACAGCCGCCCTCGGCTGTCTCTGCCGGGCGAAGCCCGGCGGCCGAAATTGTGAATCTGCAAGATGCCGACCGCAACTCAACAACCCGACACTCCGCCGCCGCGCCCACAGCGTTGGTTCTCCTCATTGTGGGTGCAGGTAACGTTTGCCATCGTCATCGCGATCGTCTTCGGCTACTTCAGCCCGGCGCACGCCGTGGCCATGAAGCCGTTGGGAGACGCTTTCATCCGCCTGATCACGATGATCATCACAGTCATGATTTTCTGCACCGTGGTGACCGGGATTGCAGGAATGCGCGACTTGCGCAAAGTGGGCCGCGTCGGAGGAAAAGCGCTGCTCTATTTTGAAATCGTTTCGACGTTCGCCTTGGTCGTCGGATTCTTTGTCGGAAACGTAGTCCATCCCGGCAGTGGATTTAATGTCGATGCTTCGAAGCTCGATACGCGAGCCGTTGCGGACTATGCAGGGCAAGCCAAGGCGCAAACCGTTACCGACTTCCTGATGCACATCATTCCCACGACAATTGTCGATGCGTTCGCCAAGGGCGACATTCTCGAAGTTGTGTTCGTGTCCATCATATTTGGCTTTGCCATGTCCGCCGCGGGCGCGTATGCCAAGCCTCTGGTAGAACTACTGGAGTCCCTCACCAAAGTTGTGTTTCGCATGGTGAATATCGTCATGCATTTCGCACCGATCGGCGCATTCGGAGCGATGGCATTCACTATCGGTAAATATGGCCTGGCATCGCTTGGCCCGCTGGTCAAGCTGATCGCTTCGTTTTGGGTAACGTCGGCATTGTTCGTCTTCATCGTGTTCGGCGTGATCGCCTGGGTCGCGGGATTTAATTTAGTGAAGTTTCTCGCACACATCAAAGAAGAGATTCTACTCGTGCTGGCCACAAGTTCATCCGAAACAGCAATCCCAACGCTGATGGAGAAACTCGAAGGCCTTGGCTGTTCACGCTCATTAGTCGGCCTGATCGTTCCGACCGGCTACACCTTCAACACCGACGGCAGCGCACTCTACATGACCATAGCCGCGCTGTTTGTGGCTCAAGCCACGAATACACACTTAACTTGGCTGCAGCAGATGACGCTTTTTTCTGTCGCTATCCTGACCTCGAAGGGAGCCAGCGGCGTGCAGGGAGCGTCGTTCATCGCGCTGGTGGGAACACTCAGCGTGATTCCCACGATTCCCGTTGCCGGAATGGCGCTGATTCTGGGCATCGACCGCTTCATGAGCATGTGCCGTGCCTTGGTCAACATGATCGGCAATGGCGTAGCAACGCTGGTCGTGGCGCGCTGGGAGAATGAACTGGAGCGTGAGACGCTGCAGCGAAATCTGGCATAGTATCCTTCGCTGTAACTACAGATCAGCCAGTCGTATTAAGTCCACAACTCCGACGCGATATTCTAGTTGCATATGCAGCTTGACTGGCTCCCTAGGGCTGTTGTTCCAGCGGCGATAGTCATAATATTTGCCCTGTTCCGTCGGATAGCTCCAGCTCAATCTCGATTGGCGAATCGGAGATACGATCAGCTGCAAGCGCTTGAACCACTGCCGACCGGTGTCGTCGGCGGGGCAATGTGGGCTTTGGGTATTGGATTCGCCCTTACGTTCTTCCTGCTGAGAGGCGCGAATCACCTCTGGGCAAAGGCCGATGGACAGGGAAGCCTTACCCTGTACGCCACACCGTGGATCTGGTGTTTCCTCCCATTCTTTAGCTCCTTAACCATTCCCTGGCCCTTCACAGTGTGGTACCTGCGAAGAGTTGGGAGGAAGGACGAAGCTGACAGCATTTCGGACGCTGCCGATGCAAAGTGTGGAATGGATACGTTTCGGGTGATGAAGTGGCTCGGCATCGCGTTGGTCGGGCCAATATCGATCTTTACTTTATTCGCGATTCCTATCCACCTTTCGATTGGCGACTCGGGGGTACGACTAGGCCACTACGCGTCAATCCGTACGGAGAGGTTTCCCTTCAGTGAAGCAAAGCGGGCGACGATCATCGACGGATACCGTCTTCGGGATGGGAGCTTTCAACCCAGCAGAGATATCGTCGTCGATTTTTCTGATGGGCGTCGACTTCGCGGCAATGCGGTTGGGGATGGTGGTACTGATGTGGAGGAAAGCGTGGTTCAACTTCTGCTAGATAAAACAGGATTGCGTCCTGCCCATGTTGCGACGGTGGAGGACATCCCCTCGCAGTGAGCATACAGAAGTTATCTCAATTTCGTTGTTGCGACCTTGTTGAAAGCGTGGCGAGATAACCATTTCTCCGACACCCCTCCGGACAAGAGGATTTATGATGGTTTTCAGCTGAGTTCACCCTTTATGCCAGGAAAAACTGCTCTCGTCACCGGAGCCAACGGCGGGCTCGGAACGCACGTCACGAAAGCCTTGCTGGACGCCGGGTTTGCCGTAGTCGGCCTCGCGCCTAAGATTCAGGTTTCTGACTTCGACCATCCGCATTTCACGGCTCTGCCCGCAACGCTCGACAGTCTCGATGCGGCGCGCAAGGCCGTAGATACCGTCATCGCCCACTTTGGAAAGATCGACGTGCTGGCGCACCTGGTCGGCGGCTTCGCGGGAGGACAGACCGTCGCTGAAACCGACGCTGCTACCTTCCAGCGCATGTTCGACATGAACCTCAACAGCACACTTCACATTCTGCGGGCCGTGATCCCGCAGATGCGTAATGCTGGCGCCGGGCGGATTATTGCCATTGGTAGCCGCGCCGCGGAAGATCCCGGACCGGGCGTCGGCGCTTACAGTGCGTCAAAGGCCGCGCTGGTTTCTCTCATGAAAACTGTCGCGAGAGAGAACAAAGACGTAGGGATCACCGCCAATGTCATTCTTCCTGGAACGATGGACACTCCCGCGAATCGCAAAGCCATGCCTAGCGCTGACACATCGCAGTGGGTGCAGCCTGCATCGGTCGCAAGCCTCATTGTGTGGCTGACCAGCGATGCCGGAAAAGACGTGACTGGCGCGGCGATCCCTGTCTATGGGAAAGGACTGTAGATCGGACCAGAATGGGACGTAGCTCTTTCGTAACCACCCTAGTGCACAATTTTTGTTGCACGTTAACACTCTTGAAATATCTTCCAAGTAACATATTTGCAGGAGGCCGCTGCGCATGGGCTCAGTCAGAGGGAACAAGTCGTTGCCGCTTCAGGTTGCGGCCGTTTGCTATCGGCGGCGCGGCAACGCGATCGAATTCCTGCTGGTGAACACTAACGGCGGCAATAAGTGGACGTTTCCCAAAGGCTCGACCGACCCGCGCCTCTCGCACAGCCAAGCCGCGGAACGGGAAGCCGCTGAAGAAGCCGGCGCCCTAGGCACGATTGAGCCGCGTCACTTTCATCTTTATCTGCATTCCAAGGGAGTGTTCTGGCAGCCCGGCGGCGTGCAGGAATTCGTGGTCAAAGCTTTCCTGATGGAAATCCACCAGATGCGCAAGCCGGAAGAGGCGAATCGCCGGCCCACGTGGGTCAGCCCCGCAGAAGCGAAGAAGCGACTAGCCAAGGGACGCGAAGTGAAATACTTCCACGAACTCGAAGCCGTGATCGACCGCGCGCTTGAACGCATCCAGTTTCACAGCGAACTCTGGGGAGCCTACCCCGGAGCGCGCAACGTGCGTCCCCTAGCTTCAAAAGATCCCATCGCCGAAGCCGTCTGGCCGTAGGAACCTGCGGTTGGCAATTAGAAGTTAGCCTCTAGCTCCCACGATCATTACCTGCTGTCACCCCTGAAAAACACAGTCGAAGGATCCCCATGCCCCCAGAAAAAGGTCACACGAGGGATCACTACCATGCGGACGGCTGACGCTCCTTCAGGCGAAAGACGAGGCTCACGGTTAACCGGAGATTGCCCTGCGGCCGCACTGCACCATTCGCATCAAAAAACGACGAGTGCAGATAGTCGCCCTGGACCCTGACGCCGAATGGACCCGAGAGAGCGTGCTCGACGCCGCCCCCAGCCGCATAAGCGAATCGTACCAGCCACCCATGAAAGTAGTCGGTTGTGTTGATTGGCACCGCCCCGTCGACGAGGGCCGCACCGGCCAGCGCGTGAACCGATATTCGGTTATTTCCGTGCTCAAACGGATAGAACACTGGACCACTAAGAAAGTTCAACTGATAGGCATCGTGCCGCGTGCCGAGGACGTTGGATGTACGAGCATACGTGGAATCGAGCATCGCCCCCCAACGCGGGGCGAGGTCGACACTTCCGCCAACATCCACGCCGCTCAAGTTCACATGTTGCGCGGAGGTCATCGCCATGGTCAGATTAGTGTAGCCGACACTCATCTCGTAAGCCGGGCCAGCGGCCGCAGGTGCCGGTTCTGTTGCCAGCTGATTTTGCGCCAGAACGGGCGCGACCAGCGCGAACAAGAAATAACCGACCTTCACGATAGTCCTCATTGCGTTTCTCATGACATCCTCTCTGATCAGCAGGGGGCATACGGTGCGAGTAACACTCGCTTGATGGTGCAATCGCGGTGCCCTTGCCAAAATCGAAATAAACCGACTGCGAGCTTCTATTCGCTCCGGCACAGCGAGCATCGAAAGCTGCACTAGGTAAAAGATTTAGCTTCAAGGTAAGAGAAAATAAATCATAACCTGTCTCAAGATCTCTCTGGCACGAAAGTAACTCTTGATTGGGTACTTCAGGTTAGAGCTGGTAATAAGAAGCTGAGAGAAATATGCAAGACATTTTCACATGGGAAAGTACTTTCTCACCGCGTTGTTTGCGTGCAAGATGGCTTTCGATGGCACCAAAAGTACTCAGCGAAAACGGAATCAGATAAATGGTCAATCGAACAAAAGATGGGGTTCGTAATTAAAATATCTTTAAGAATATAAATAGATCAGAGTCTCTGCTGGACGCATTTTCCACGAGCATGTGCAACGCTTTGCATAACTGACTGACAACATCGGCAAGCTATACAAAAGAAGCCCCCCTCTATGGCAATTAAGTTGCCCGTTGAACTACGGACCGCCAGAAAGACAATGTTTTGGCGCGCAACGAAGCCCGCCAATCGTTAAACAATGAGGGGAGCGCAGATCACATGCGAATTAAGGTATTAGCACTGATCCTGGTCTTGATGGGGACGCTTGGGTTGGTCGGCTGTGGCCAGGGCGCCATTTTTCGGGGAAGAACATGGGCCATTGTGAACAACGCATCGACCGCTGGATCGGCTACCCTCACGATTCCGGCCACGGGTACGGGGAATTTAATTGCCGTAGCACTCATGTTCAACGGCGGAACATACGTTAACTCTATTTCTGATGATGCAGGCAACGTTTATGTCTCCGCGAATGCCAAAGCAGTGGTCGGCAATGGTTCGACCGAAATCTGGTATGCAGTAAACTCCAAGCCTGGCGCAACAGTTGTGAATCCCACGTTTGCCGATTCGCCAACTCACGTTGAGATCACTGTTTGGGAGGTATCAGGAATTTCAACCTCGGCCCCTGACGCAGCTAACACTTCCAGTGGAAACTTAACTCTCGACAACACTCCAGGACCAGCGGTGACTACCACGCAGGTTGATGACTTTATCTTGTCCATCCTGTTCGTCGTAGACACTAGCATTAGTGGCATTTCCAGCGGGAACAAGTTTACGAATGATTTCATGACCGATGGAAACGGTTGGGCGCATATCACTAGCAGCTCTACCCCGGCAGGTACTTATCAGGCTAGTTGGATTACGTCTACACCCCAAGGCATGTACTGTGCCAGTACTGTTGCCTTCCGTCCCGCCAAATAAATCGATGAGAAACCCGGGGCCGCCTAAATCTTTTCATACCGATGCCCGACCTTGTCATCTTGAGCGAAGTTTTCCTGCGCGGGCGCAAAGAAAAACGCAGTCGAAGGATCGCTTGCTAAAAAGGTGGCGCTCGCCGCCTATCGGAATTCTCACTCCGAACGACGTCAGTTAATATCACAATATGTGGTGAGAATTCCTCGCCAGGTCGCTGTCGCAGTCGAGACGAAAGGGATCCTTCGACTGCGCATGCGATTCGCTATGCGAATCGCCCTGCTCCGCTCAGGATGACATCGCCTGGGGAGGCTGGTCTCCAATCCCTGATTCCCTATCCCCTGTTACGATAATTTCAGCCCATGATTCAGCTTTCCGGCGCCGGAAAATGCTTCGGCCACAAACTGCTCTACGAGAATCTCGACTGGCTGATCACCGCCAACGACCACATTGGCCTCGTCGGCGGCAACGGCACGGGCAAGTCCACGCTGATGAAGATTCTCGCTGGCATGGACACGCTCGACCACGGCGCACTCACCATCGCTAAAGGCACGTCGGCTGGATACCTGCCGCAGGATGGCCTCACGCTCTCCGGCCGCACCGTCTTTGCCGAGTGCATGTCGGTGTTCGACGATCTGCGCGACATGGAGAAGGAACTGGAATCGCTGACCTACAGCATGGCCGAACTAGACCACACGAGCGGCGCTTATGCTGACGTGGCCGAGCGCTATACCCGCGTGGAGCACGAATTTCGCACACGCGATGGATATTCGATCGAAGCAGAAGTTGGCCGGGTGCTGATGGGTTTGGGTTTCACCAAAGAAGACTGGCAGCGGCAGACCGACGAATTCTCCGGCGGATGGCAGATGCGCCTCGCCCTCGTCAAACTTCTTCTGCAGAAGCCAAATCTGCTCCTGCTCGACGAACCGACCAACCATCTCGATCTCGAAGCTCGCAATTGGCTGGAAGAGTATTTGCATGACTATCCCTACGCCTTCGTGTTGATCTCGCACGACCGCTACTTCCTCGATGTAACGGTCAACAAGATCGCGGAAATCTGGAACAAGCGCTTCTGGTTCTATACCGGCAACTACGACAAGTTCCTCGCCCAGAAGACGCAGCGCAACGAGCAACTACAGGCCGCCTACCGCAACCAGCGCGAACGCATCGAGCAGCTGGAAGTGTTCATCAATCGCTTTCGCTACCAGGCCACCAAGGCAAAGCAGGTGCAGAGCCGCATCAAAGAGCTTGAAAGAATGGAGCGGATCGAAGTTCCGCCGGAAGAAAAGACAATCCACTTCAAGTTTCCACAACCAAAGCCGAGCGGACGGATCGTGGCTGAATTCGAAAATGTGGCCAAGATTTATCCCGGCCGGGCAATAGCGGGAAGGCAGAGCCCCGAGAAGGAAGTCTTCCGCAACGTTAACTTTATGATCGAGCGCGACGACCGCATCGCGCTGGTGGGCGTGAACGGAGCGGGTAAGTCGACACTGATCAAGCTGCTCGCCGGAAGCGAACCGCTCACGCACGGCGAATTTCGGCTGGGCTATAACGTGCAGTCGGACTACTTTGCACAGGATCAATACAAAGAACTCGACCCTGACGCGCGCATGCTCGACGATCTCGGGGAAGCTTCGCCGCGTTCGACCGAGACTGAGTTACGCAGCTTGCTAGGCTGTTTCTTGTTTTCCGACGAAGATGTCTTCAAGAAAATTGGGGTCCTCTCCGGTGGCGAGCGCGGGCGCTACGCGCTGCTACGCATGCTGCTGCATCCGGCGAATTTCCTGCTGCTCGATGAGCCGACCAACCACCTCGACCTGCGCGCGAAAGACGTTCTGCTGAACGCGCTCATGGAGTACACCGGCACGGTCGTCTTCGTTTCGCATGATCGTTATTTCATCGACAAACTGGCCACGCGCGTCTTCGAGATCGGCGAGGGGAAGGTCGAAATCTTCCCCGGCAACTACGAGGATTATTTGTGGCGCAAGGAAGGCGGGCAGCATGTCACGCCAACGCTGGATGATGTGCCTTCCTCCCACGTCTCGCCAAAAACGCGAGACATGGGGCACCCAAATTCGAAAGATGCCAAGGGTACCCCGCTTCTGCCCGGTGTTGGCAGAAGTGGGGATTTTGATGCTGCTGACTATAAAAACCCGTCATCAAACGGCAACGGTTCCGGTCCGATCGTAGCCGTAGCTCCTAAAAAGCGGCTGAACCCGCTCAAGCGCAAGCAGATGGAAGACCGCGTCCACGAATTAGAGGAAGAAATCAGCCGGACTGAGTCTGCGATCGCTCATCTGGAAACCGCGCTGCAAAACTTCATCAGTGCCGAAGAAAGCCAGCGCCAGTCGCAGGAACTGGATCAGCACAAAGCAAGCCATGCGGCCCTGATCGAGGAGTGGGAAGGCCTCTCCGAATCCCTCCAGGCCACGGACTAAGCGATCGGCGCCCCCGCCCGTACACCTCCTTCCGTAATCTCGGTAGTATGAGCACTTCCGTGCGATAGTCAGATTGGCCCAGTGGTGCAACACCACCGGCCGAAATTTTTCAAGACCAACCGCATGAATCGGCGCCGGGCGCCCGCCGGGCCAGGGCCGCGCGGGAATCCAAGGAAGGTCGCATGCTTCAGTCGTCGGATAACACGTTCAGATCCAACTCACCCTCGTCCAACCCTAACGCATTCAACCCAGTCAAAACCGTTACCGCACCCGTGGATCAGGCCACGATTGGCCGCACCCTGTGTATCAAGGGCGAAATCAGCGGGTCAGAAGCGCTTTACATCGATGGCCGCATTGAAGGCAAGATCACCATGCCCGAGAGCCGCGTGACTATCGGCCGCAACGGCAAAGTCGACGCCAGCATCCAGGCCAAAGAAGTTGTCGTCATGGGCAAGGTCACCGGCAACATTGAGTGCAGCGATCGCGTGGATATCCGCAGCGAAGGCTCGGTGCACGGCGATATTTCCACGGTGCGCATCAGCGTGGAAGACGGCGCCTCGCTCAAGGGCGGAATTCAGGTCCGCAGCGAGGGCAAACAGACTCAGCCGCAGGCTCAGAATCAGACGCAAGCGAAGCCGGCTGAGGCCCCAAAGGCTCTGGCGGCTACAGCCAGCGCGTAGTTTGGTGTAAGTCTGCCTAGACGACTGTAGACATAAAGATGAAGGGCACGCTCGCGCGTGCCCTTATTGTTGTGTCGAATCCCTTGGGGCCACCGTGGAAGAGCGGCGCTTTAGCGCCGCGCTAAGCGCTCCACTTCGGTGGCTTTAGTCCCTGCAAACCTACTTCTTCTCCGTCGGCCTGAAATCCAGCGACGCCGAGTTCATGCAATAGCGCAACCCTGTGGGCGCCGGACCATCCTCGAACACGTGCCCCAAATGCGCATCGCACTTGGCGCAGCAGACTTCGGTGCGCACCATGCCGTATTTCGTGTCGCGATGTTCGACCACGCCACCGCCATCCACAGGCTTGTTAAAGCTGGGCCATCCGGTGCCCGAGTTGAACTTCGTCTGCGAATCGAACAGCGGAGACCCGCAGCACACGCAGTGATACATCCCCGGCTCATGATTGTCCCAGTAAGCCCCGGTGAAAGCACACTCCGTGCCCGCCTCGCGGGTCACGTGATACTGCTCTGGCGTGAGCTTTTGCTTCCATTCGGCTTCGGTCTTTGTAACCTTTTCTGCGGTCTTCTCGACCATGACGTAGCTCCTTTTCAATGCATCATTTTGCCAATGATTAGATGTTGGGACGAGCGAAAAGTGACATTCGCAAACCGACGCGAAGCGAAGCTTTGACGTCATCTATCACTTTTCACTTCCCTGCCCACCTTTCGATACTCTCCCCCGAAAAACAGCAACGGCTGCCCATCCCGCACCACCACGTCTTCCACTTCCGCAATAAAGATGGTGTGATCTCCCGCGGCTTGCGCCGAGTGCAGACGACACTCCAGATAGGCTAGCGCTCCGTGCAGCATCGGTGTCCCGTGCTCGGTGCGGTCGAATCGCGCCCCGGCTTCCGCCTCGGCATCTTCGGGCGTCCGCTCCGGACGAGCATAGTATTCCGAAACGGCGCGCTGATCTTCGCTCAGGACGTTGATCCCAAATCGCTTCTTCGCGTGCAGGTGCTCGTGCGTCCGCGTGCTGTGATCGACGCAGACCAGCACCAGCAGCGGATCGAGAGACACCGATGCAAACGCATTGGCCGTCATGCCGTGGACCTCACCATCGAGGTCGACGGTGATGATGGTCACGCCTGTGGCGAAGCATCCCATCGCTTGCCGGAATTTGGAAGGAGTCAAGGTCATGCAAATCGGCGTCGCGCGAACTGCCTACATTACCATGCCACGTCGCCATTGCCAGAGGCATCTCATGTATGATTCGATTCAGCGAAAAGCTCACGGACCCAGGCATCTTGACCCTAGCCGTTATCAACTCCGGCCAATCGAAAAGCCACACTACACTGGCTGAAATCCAGCCCGGCGTGCCGATTCCACGCGATGCGGCGTTGCGTCTGATTCGTTGTCCCGACAACGATCTGCCCGAACTTATCTCCGCCGCCCGCGCAGCCAAAGAGCGCTTCAAGCCCGGCGTCATCACTTATTCCCGCAAGGTTTTTATTCCGCTGACCAATCTCTGCCGTGACTATTGCGGATACTGCACCTTCCGCCGCGGCCCGGGCGATCCGGGCGCGCACACGATGACGCCCGATGAAGTCCTCGAAGTCGCCCGCGCCGGAGAAAAACTCGGCTGCACGGAAGCCCTTTTCAGCCTCGGCGACAAGCCCGAACTGCTTTTTTCCGAGATGCGCGAAACATTACGCCGTCTTGGCTACAAGTCGACGCTGCACTATCTCGAAGCCATGTGCGAACTTGTGTTGCGCGAGACCAGCCTGCTCCCGCACCCTAACCCTGGTCTCCTCAGCGCGGAATGGATCTCCCGTCTCGCCGCCGTTTCACCCAGCATGGGACTCATGCTCGAAACCACCAACACTGCCCTGCTTGCTTCTGGCGCAGCACACGACAACGCACCCGACAAAGTTCCGGCCAAACGCCTGCGTACCATAGAAGAAGCTGGTAAACAGAACGTCCCATTCACGACTGGCCTGCTCATTGGCATCGGCGAGTCGCCCGAAGACCGCGTCGACACGTTGCTCGCCATCCGCGATCTTCACGATCGCTACGGCCATATCCAGGAAGTCATCGTGCAGAACTTCCGCTTGAAGCCGGCGATCCCCATGGCGCATTGGCCCGAACCCTCGCGCGGCGAGTTGCTGCGCGCCGTGGTGGTAGCTCGCTTGTTACTCCCCGAAGTGAATATTCAGGCGCCGCCCAATCTCTCCGCGCCATACTATGAAGATTTAGTAGATGCCGGCATCAATGACTGGGGAGGAATTTCGCCGCTGACGCCTGATTACATCAATCCCGAGAAGCCGTGGCCGCATCTCGAGCAGCTTCGCCTGCGCACCGAAGCGAAGGGATGCGAGCTGCGCCAACGCCTGCCGGTGTATCCAGAATTTTTGCCAGCGATCACGGACAAACCCGGCCTCCTGTCTGAAAAATTGCGTGCTGCCGCCAACGATCATGGCTTGGCACGAATAACGAGGGCTGCCTGATGGAGCCGAGATAATGATCTGCGTCCTCAGCGGCGGCACCGGCGGCGCGAAGTTCGTCGATGGCTTGCGTCAGGTCATGCCCGCGGAAGAAATCACGATCATCGTCAACACCGGCGACGACCTGCTGTGGTGGGGCCTTTACGTCTCACCCGACATCGACTCGATTACCTATGTCCTCTCAGGCATGCTCAGCCGCGAACGCGGATGGGGCGTAAAAGGCGATACGTTCCTCTGCCTGCAGGCAATGGGACAACTCGGTGAGCCTACGTGGTTTCACACTGGCGATCGCGATCTCGCGGTTCACCTCCTGCGCTCGCGCCTGCTGGCTGAAGGCAAAACGCTGTCGGAAGCTACATCGATCGTCTGCGAAAAGCTGGGCGTCAAAGCTCGCATTTTGCCAATGAGCAACTCGCGCGTCGAAACCCGCGTGGATACGCCTGTTGGCGAGCTTAGCTTTGAGGAATACTTTGTACAGCGCTGGTATCAGGATCCAGTCAACTCTGTGCGCTTCGCCGGAGCTTCCGACGCGGAACCTGCTCCGGGCGTCATCGACGCCATCACCTCCGCTGATGCCGTTCTGATCGCGCCAAGCAATCCTGTCACCAGCATCGGTCCGATTCTCGCCGTGCCCGGGATTCGCGATGCGCTGCTACGCTCCCGCGGAAAAATCGCTGCTGTCAGCCCGATCGTGGGCAACGCTCCAGTCGCAGGCCCGGCAGGGATTCTCATGTCGGCGCAGGGATGGCCTTGCTCGATCGCTGGAGTGGCACAAGCCTACGAGGATTTCCTCGACATTCTGATCTGCGACTCGCACGATGCCCGCACCGCTGACACTCTGCGAAAGGGCGGCCTGCGCGTACAGTGCACGCAGACTATTATGCGCAGCGCCGAAGACAAGGCCGCGCTCGCGCGGGAGGCACTCTCCCTCGTCGTTACCGGCATGCTCACCGACGAACCGCGAGCGGCCGCCGCTTACCGGCGTTTTGACCAGCCGTGATCCTCATTCCGGTAAAAAATCTTTCATCGGCCAAGCAACGGCTGGCCAACGTTCTCGACCAACCGTCACGCACGAAACTCGCGCAATCCATGCTAGAAGACGTCGCGGATGCGGTAAGTGGCTGGAAGGAACGCCCTCCGGTTGCGCTGGTCACGAGCGACCCTTTCGCTACGAAGCTGGCTAGCAAGCACGGATTCGAAATTTTCCCCGACCCTGCCAATCCCGGAGAAACCGGCGCCATCGAAATGGCCTCTCGTATCTGCATCGAACGTGGAGCAGATTTCACGCTCGTGATTCCCGCCGACATTCCATTAATTCAGGCGTGGGAACTGGAAGAAATCCTGAAACACGCACCCGCACAAGGCAGCGTGTTGGTACCGGCCGGTGATGGTCGTGGCACAAACGCTGCATTCCGCCGTCCCGCGGATTTGTTCCCTCTGCGCTTCGGAAACGACAGTTTCAAGCCGCACCATGCTGCGGCGCAAGCTACATGCAAACCGTGTGTGGTATTGCAACTGCCGGGGATTGCTGTCGATGTCGACAACCCCTCCGATGTGCAACAACTCATCTCGCTACCGGGCGAAACTCGCACTCAAATCCTCGCGCGCGAATGGAATCTCAACGGCCACACATTGGCCGAAGGAGCGGATGGGTTATGAGCAAATCGGAACTCCGCCTCATTCCCATCCCCGTTGCTGATGAAATCCAACCCGGTGATTCAATCGCCGACAAACTACTTGGCGCTATGCGGGGACACCGGCTTCGATTTCACATCGGTGACATCCTCGTCGTAAAACACAAGATTGTTTCCAAATCGGAAGGCTGTCTTGTCGATCTCGCCACGATTAAACCTTCCGCCGAGTCGATTGCCTGGGCGAAGCAATATTCGCTCGACGCCCGCGTGATCGAACTGGCAATGCGGGAGAGTCGTGCCGTAATCCGTCGCAAAAACGGTGTGCTCATCACAGAAACGCAGCATGGTTTTCTGTGCGCCAACAACGGTGTGGATGTTTCCAACATCGATGGTGGAAAACACGCATTGCTGCTTCCTGAAAATCCTGACCGCTCTGCAGCCAATCTTGGTCGCACTCTGAAAAAACAAACGGGCCTTAATATTCCCGTCATCGTCACTGATAGTTTCGGCCGTCCGTGGCGCGAAGGTTTGACCGAATTCGCGATTGGTATATCTGGGATGAAGCCGCTACGCGATGACCGTGGCCGTCACGACCCTCATGGCTACAAGTTGCAAGCCAGCGTCGAGGCTGTCGCTGACGAACTTGCCTGCGCCGCAGGACTGGTCTGCGGAAAACTCAATCGTGCGCCCGCATGTATTGTTCGTGGGTTTCGTTATGACGCGGGCACCGGCACAATCCGTGATCTGCTCCGCCCTCGAGAGACCGATCTATTTCGATAGGCACTCCTGAACACTCTGCCCGCGCTACCTTGTCATCCTAAGAGAGCGAGGCTCTCTGAGGGACCGTACGGACCCGGAAACTGTCTGCGGCGCAGACAAGAACTCATAGCTGCCCGCAGCATTGGCAGTCCCGTCGGCAGCATCAGTAGCCAACCTGTCGTACGGTTCCTCAATCCAGCATCGCTGGATTTCAGAATGACATCGCTTTTACGGCGTGCACCGATCAGGCTACACTGTAGCGACGGAGATTCACGTGCCGCACGAACTGACGATTTCTGAACTTGAATCTTTTTCTTCGCTCGAATGGTCCGATGTTGCTCCGCGATTGACTCCTGCGCTCCGCGCTTCGATCGAGAGAGTTCTCGCTACGCAAAACGGCGCTGACCTTTCGCTGGAAGAGTCGTACGCGCTGGCGAACGCCGAGGGCGATGATCTGCTCGGGCTGCTCGTCGCCGCGAATGTCCTGCGCGCGGAATTGGCGGGGAACATCGTCACCTACGTAGTGAACCGCAATATCAATTTCACCAACATCTGCTTCGTCGGGTGCAAGTTCTGCGCCTTCAGCCGCGGCCCGCGCGAGGCTGATTCCTACTTTCACTCGCTTGAAACGATGGCACAAAAAGCGCGCGAGGCGTGGCAACTGGGTGCCACCGAAGTCTGCATCCAAGGCGGCTTGCCGCATGGCCTGCCGAATTTCTACTACCGCGATATTCTGCGCGCGATCAAGGACGCCGTACCCGGCATGCATATTCATGCCTTCTCACCGATGGAGATTGTCTACGGCGTTGAACTCACCGGCATGCCGCTGGCGGATTATCTTTCCATGCTGCGTGACAACGGCCTCGGCACGCTGCCCGGCACCGCCGCAGAAATCCTCGACGACGAAGTTCGCCACATCCTTTCTGCCAACAAGCTTTCGACCGCGCAGTGGATCGAGGTCATCCGCGCAGCACATCGCTGCGGCATTCGCACGACCTCCACGCTCATGTACGGACATTGCGAAACACCCGCGCATTGGGTTCGTCAGATGTGCCTGCTGCGCGAGATTCAGGATGAAACGGGAGGCTTCACCGAATTCGTCCCGCTTGGATTTGTACATCAGAACACGCTGTTGTTTGCGCAGGGACTGGCGCGCTCCGGGCCGGCTCTCGCCGAGCATCTCAAAGTTCACGCGTTGGCCCGGCTACTGCTCGCGGGATCGATCAACAACGTTCAGGTTTCATGGGTGAAGCTGAATCGCAAGCTATCGCAGCTCTGCCTGCACGCTGGCGCCAACGACTACGGCGGAACGCTCATGGAAGAAAACATCTCGCGCGAAGCGGGAGCGACTGCCGGCCAGTACACCAGCCCAGAAGATTTTCAGTCGTTGATTTTGGAAATGGGCCGTATTCCGGCTGAACGCAACACGACGTATTCGCGCATCCATATCAAGCTGCCATTCAACGAAGCTGAATTCACCGCCGAACAAGCGTTCGAGGCTGAGTTCGCATGAGCACTGTCTCTGCGAAAAAGACTCCGACACGTCCTATCGCGATCATCGGCGGCACTGGACCGGCCGGTATGGGACTCGCTCTGCGATGGGCGCGAGCGGGAGAAACCATCATTATTGGCTCGCGCGATGCGCAGCGTGCGCAACAGGCGGCGGCAGCAATCCAACAGAAAGCTGGAAGCAACGCGAATGTCTCCGGACTGGAAAACGCCGCGGCTTGTGCCGTCGCCGACATTCTGATGCTGACGGTTCCGTTCGAGGGCCAAGCTTCGCTGCTCAAGCAACTCAAGCCGGCGATCACTCCCGGCAGCATTCTCATCGATGCAACCGTGCCTCTCGCGACAGCGGTTGGCGGACGCCCGTCGCGCACACTTGGCGTCTGGCAGGGATCAGCAGCCGAACAGGTGGCCGAGCTTGTTCCTGAAGAAGTAAGCGTAGTTGCGGCGTTCCACAACGTTTCCGCCGAACTGCTCGGCGGGGACGATCCTCTCGACTGCGACGTAATTGTTTGCAGCGACGATCCCGACGCCGCCCAACTCACGCGCGATCTGGCGGCAAAGATTCCGGGCGTTCGCGCGATCAATGGCGGAAAGCTGGAGAACGCTCGCATCGTCGAGCAGATCACTGCTTTGCTCATCGGCCTCAACATCCGCCACAAAGGCCACGCCGGAATCCGCATCACCGGACTACCCCAGACGGCGTACCGCTAGCCCCAAAGGGCCATACCACCACAATCTGACGGCCATGTAGAATTTCCGCGCCCTGAGTTTCGTGCCCCCCAATTTTGCCCAGGGCGGAGATCCTTCGATGAAAATTTTTCGCGCCCTCGTGCCTCGCCTCCTACTCTTGTCGCTTATCCAGCTTGCCCTTGGCGATAGCGGTGTAAACAAAGCCACCCAAAATGACAAAGCATTCGCCAAATACGGCTTGACTGGTAAGAAGGTGATTGTGGCGTTTCTCGATCGCGGCATCGACTACACCCATCCGGACTTCATTAATGCCAACGGAACCACGCGCATTCGGATGATGTGGGATATGTCGAATGTGAATCCGAACCTGCCGATTTGCGATCCGGGACAGCCTGCGCCTATCGTCTATACGCAGGCGCAAATCAACAATGCGCTGAAGACAAATACACCGCTGGGCGAGCGTGATGCCGTCGGTCATGGAACGGTTGGAGCAGGACTTGCGGCAGGCAATGGTCGGGCCGCACTCCCTACCAGCTCGCAGTGGGCGGGTATGGCTCCCAATGCCGATTTACTGATCGTGAAGATGACCTCCGAAGGGGCTCCCGCTCACAGCGGACAACCGGCGGAGAATGCGTTTCAAGGCTGTATGAGCCAAGCTCTCGACCTTGTGACGAAAGAGGCGGCCACACTCAAGGAACCCATCGTGGCGATCATGGACAGTGGCACGCAGTGGGGACCGATCGACGGCACCTCAGCGGTTAGCCAGACCATTAATACCGATTTCGGCGCCAACGTCCCGGGTCACGTCTATGTGGCAGCATCCGGAGATGAGGGTACTTCACCAAATCACGCTCGGTTGACCTACACAACCACACCGGCAGTTTTCGATTTCAACAAGAGCAATACGGACGCGGTAGCTTTTCAGCTTTGGTACACAGGAAAGGTACCAGCTAATGTAACGCTGACCATGAATGACACCAACACATCGGTAACCGCGACTCCGAATAATTGCTCCGCCAGTGCCGATAACAGTATTGAGTTGTGCAATTACTTGCCGGGACAGCAGTTCTACCCGTGGAAGTCGTCCGGCCCAGACCGCGCCGTTTGGTTTTTCATCAATGGGCACACCGGCACAGGAACGATTAGTGTAACTGCGACGACCAGCGGCACGGGAACAGCGGATGCCTATGGAGATGCCACCATTCCGACGCCCATCATCTCTTATTCAAGCAATCTTACACTGGGGCGGCTGACCGACTATTCCTCGACTGCCTCTGCCCTCGTAGATGGTTGCTACAATGCGCGTACATCGTGGACCGACATCAATAACAACCCTGAGAGCCTGACCAATGAGGGCGCTACGGGAGCCCTGTGGCTCTTCTCTTCTGGCGGACCGACACGCGACGGCCGCTCCCCGCTTACCACGCCCTACGGCGGAGTCGATATCACCACTCCCGGCGGCAATTCGTTTGCCGCCTACAGTCCAACCAGCTATTGGGGAGACATCACGTTATTCCCCTTCAATCTGATTCAGGGTGGCAAGGGTTTCTACGGCCGTCACAGCGCCACTAGCGCGTCAGCCCCGATCCTGACCGGAGCCATCGCAGAGTTGCTGCAGATGAATCCCAAGCTCACGCCCACTGAGGTACGGCAATTCATTCATCAGAGTGCGGTTTCAGATTCATTCACGGGGAAGACTCCAAATCTGAATTGGGGAACTGGCAAGCTGAATGTGCTGGGCGCAGCCAATTTAATCGCGGCCACTTTTAACACAAAACCTGCGCTCTCCACTTCAACTTTGACTTATACAGCCCAAAAGGTGGGAACGACCAGCACCGCGCAAACCGTCACATTCAGCAATAATGCCCCGGCCACAGATGCGCTGGGCATCGGGAGCATCGGAGTGGGAGGCGATTTCAAGATCACCAGCAATACCTGCACAAGCAGTCTTGCGGCGGGCAGTCAATGCATCGTTTCCATTGTTTTCGCGCCTACTCAGACTGGCACGCGCAAGGGCTCTCTGGTCATCAAAGATTTCAATCCCAATAGCCCGCATATCGTAACCTTGACGGGAACTGGAGATTAAGTCGGCTCAATGGGGTAAGACAACTTCTGTTGCTTCACCTGCTCGCTTTCCTTTTGCGTTGCACAAATGGGCTATTGCCGCCGCGAGAGTGCAGGCATATCCTCACGCATCGAAGCTAGTCAATCGTCCATTCCAAACCTCTCTCAGGAGATTTCTATGCGGAAACAAAACGTAATTACGGGGCTTGTTGTGGTTTTAGTACTCGGATTTGTGACCTTGGGGTTCGCCCAGTTCGGGTCGCAGTCAGCACATCGTGAACTGGGCTACTATGACCGCCAGACGGGGGAATTCACTCCGCTGCGAACCGCGGACGCAGCGCAAGATGATGCCGAACTGGCCCGCATTGCGCCGACAACAGGCACGCTGATCTTCAAGTACACGATCACGGCCAAATCGCCACTACCGAAAAACTCTGTACTCGCCTGCTCGGGCGGAGCTTTTGTTTCGGAGTCGTCAGGATTCAGTTCGACAGAAAGGGCCACCGGGATCGCCACGCTGGTGAGCGGAACCACGTATACCTGCACCTCAACGATCAACTACTCCTGGCTTTTGAGTTCGCCCAGCACCGACAAGATACAGTTCCAGAACATTCATGCGAGCAGTAGCTACGGCTATCAGGTGACCGCAACGAATGGGACTGCAATCCTAGTTCAGCCGGTTGGGGGGCGCGAAAGCGATCAGAGCCCTCTGGCTCCCATCAGCGTGCCCGCAAACGGCGCGACCACAACGGAAAACGTTAGCATCATGCTCTAGCACTGTGTCTAAGGGACAGGGCAGCCATTTCCCGGCTGGCCCCGAGATAGTGGTGCAGTTTAAAGAATTAGAGGCTTCTGGGCTGTCTCATCCCGAAGCCCCGAGCTTTTACCAGCGGGGCGAGGGATCTAGCGCGGAGCTTGACCGGCCTCGAGTACGGTGCGAGAGAGATCCTTCGCTCCGCCTGAAAAGCGGCTGCACTCAGGATGACACCATCCAAGAATTGCAACTGCACCACTACATGTCCTGATAACCTAGGGTTTTAGCGTTTCTAGGGGTACTCCCTACTCGTCCACTACCCGCGTAGTCATTTCTTCAGCAGGCGCTCCGCCAGTCATTCCTTGCGCAATAATCAACTGCCGTGCTTCCGCGCGAATTTTCGGCAACTGCAAGCTGAACCACCACGCACCCACGACCGAGGCAAGCCCACCAATGGCCACCGTCAGCGGCGCTCCTAGCCGATCCGACAATGCACCGCCTAGTAATGCTCCGAGCGGAGCCATGCCCATGAACATCATCGAATACACCGCCATCACACGGCCTCGCAGTGCATCCGGCACCATCACCTGGATCAGCGTGTTCGACGAGGCCATCTGCAGCATGATGAAATATCCGACCGGGAGCAACAGCAGCACCGATACCCAGAACCATTTCGATAAAGAAAAAAGAATCAGGCTCACTCCAAATCCGGCGCAGCACACAGCCACCCATCGCCCCAGACCTTTTGTGCCGGAACGCATCGCCAGCGTCAACGCGCCTAACAACGCGCCCACTCCTGCCGCTCCCATCAGGATTCCCAACCGCACCGCCCCAAGATCATGCGAGCCGATCAACGTGGCGAACTCCTGCCCGCCCTTATGAAGAATTTTGTCAGCAAAAATCGGCATCAAGACGACGTAAGGCATCCCAGTGATGCTGACCACTCCCAGCAGCATCAGCAACGCGCGTATCGGCGCAGTACGGCGCACGAATTGGAATCCCTCAATCACATGTTCCAGCGGCGGCGTCTTTGTGGAGGCCCTAGCAGGCGCGTGCACGTTCATCAGCATCAATCCAATAATGACGGCGATGTAGCTCACGCCGTTGGCGAAAAAACACCATCCCTCGCCCAGCCTCGCCACCAGAACCCCGGCCACCGCCGGCCCGATCACGCGCGCGCCGTTGAACATCGAGGAATTCAGCGCGATCGCGTTCATCAGGTCTTCTTTGCCCACCATATCGACCAGAAAGGCCTGCCTGCCGGGAATGTCGAATGCGTTGACGACTCCCAGCGACGCCGCCAGCACAAAGATGTGCCAGACGTGCACTTTGTTCGTAAGGGTCAGCGCCGCCAATACGAACGCCAGGATCATCGAGACCATCTGCGTGGCGATCACGATGCGCTGCCGGTTGCCGCGATCAGCGGTAATTCCCCCGATGGGAGCGACCAGAAATACCGGGATCTGGCTGGCGAAACCGACCGCACCGAGCAGCAGGCCGGATCCGGTCAGGCGATACACGAGCCACGACTGGGCTACGGTCTGCATCCAGGTGCCGGTCAAGGAGATCAGTTGTCCGCTGAAAAAAAGCTGGAAATTGCGGTGCCGCAGCGCGCGCCCGGCGGCCTGCCAGCGCAGATTGCTGCGTACCTCGGCGGTATTTACTGAACTATTTTGAATCGAGGGAGTTGAATCGGCCACGCTTCTTCATTGGATGACTCTCCGCCATCCTGAGCATCACTATATCGTGCTCCACCAATCTTTACGGCGATTCGGCGAAGTTTAGTTTTCCACAGCTTAACGCTGCACTAGACGATCCACGCGCTGTCCGCAACTGAGGCAAATACAAGCCTGTGACCAATTTGGGAATGATTCTACTGGTGTAACTAACTAAATAACTTCTCCAACTGCCCGGCATAGGCTAGAGTATGTGCCTGCGCCCTCCCCGGCGGAACTCCACAAAGGTGTGCCTCCATGACCACTCCTCCAGTTCGGGTTGAACGGCGTATTGGACAAAGATTTCCTTATCTGCTCCCGGTTTCATTTCGCGAGCCAGGAACAAGCCTGGAAGGCCTTGGGTTCACACAGGATGTGAGTTCGCGTGGCGTCTTCTTCTTTACCGACGCGCCCCTTCGAGAAGGCGGCGAAATCGAACTCACGCTGAAGATGCCGTCGGAGATCACGCTGGGAAACAGCATGCGCGTGAGATGCCGCGGCCGCATACTTCGTGTGGTCAGGTCGACGATCGCGGAGGGCTCATCGAGCCAAACACGAGTTACAAGTAAGCTTGGTGTGTCTGTCGTTTTTGACAACTACGAATACCTGCCGGAATCAGGGCAACCAGAGTCTGGTTTTCCGCGTGTGGCAGCGCTTCATCCGCATCACGAAGCAGAAGACGCGCCACTCCAGTTCTCTAGCCGTCCTGCGCAAGGCTAAACCGCAGGGCTAATCCAAGTTCTTAATCTTAACGATTAATCTGATTCTAATCGGGCTACGCCAAACCGTATCGTGCTGATCTAAACATTTTTCTCCAACGACCGCTGCCTTGCCTTACAATGTTCCTCGCGTTCGAGGCGAAGCCTCGGGGTTCCTCTGCTTTGTGCACCCCCCAGCCATTCACCCTAGCACTGCGCGTGTGCTGAGTTTGCTCGCGAATGGCGTGCCTGCGCGGTCGTAGCCCATTACCTAGGTCACTTGGCGTAGAGCAAGTCTCTTTCTAACATGCAAACACCGAGAGAAATCAGCGAGAACCGCGCTATGCATGGCATCTCCGTCGCCCTCCTTACGGAGGACCGGGAACACTTATCGACGCTCGAAAACCGTTTGGCAGCGACACACCTGGGGCGAGCGGTTTTCAGCCAAGTGGGTTTTCCCGCCGGCCCGACGGATTCCATTCTTCGGCAGCTTCAGGATTCACGCGCCGAAGTGGTCATCGTTCACATTCCCGCGCAGGACGCACAGCGCGCCATCCGCGCTATTGAACTAATCCGTGCCACGACAGTTCAGATCGGCATCTTCGCCAACGGCGAGATGACACAGCCCGCCAATATTGTCGCCAGCATGCGCGCCGGCGCCGGGGAATATGTCGACAACTCAGCCGGTACGGAAGCGCTGCTTGAGGCGCTTACCCGCTTCAGTTCTACTCGCACCCGCACTCCTGGAACTGGCGGAAAAGCCCGCGTTTTTACTTTTCTCAGCGCCAAAGGCGGATCGGGCTGCACCACCACCGCCGTCAATACCGCGGTAGCGCTGCAGAAGGCTCATGGCGATGTAGTGCTGGTCGATTTCGCGCCGATCGGCCATGCTGCGCTTCATCTCAATCTGCGGCCGCAGTTTGGTGTGCTCGACGCCTTGCAGAATCTGCACCGCATGGACGTCACCCTGCTCGATGGTTTGATGACTCCAACCAAAGAGGGCTTGCATCTTCTTGCCGGATCGCAGCAGCCGTATCCCACGGAGCCGACTCCCGGCGAAATGGCCCGCCTGTTCGATATGCTGGTCAACCACTACCGGTTCGTTGTGGTCGATGCCTCCAGCCGCCTCGACCCGACGACGCGCCTGCTCTCCGATCTCTCGAATGCTGTACTCGTTGTGGCACAGACCGACGTCGTTTCTCTCTGGAGCGCCGGTCGCATCCATACCTTCCTTGAAGAAGGCACGGGACGCGATCGCCTGCGCGTCGTTCTGAATCGCTACAAGAAGATTCCCGGATTCACCGACGAGGATGTCGAGCAGGCGACCCGCTGCAAGGTGCTGTGGAAGATTCCGAATGCGTACCACACGGTCTCGCCGGCGATCGATCACGGCACACCCGTAGTCCTGCAGGAGAACCCCGAGATCAGTCGCTCTTATCGCGCATTGGCAGAAACGCTAGCAGAGGCTTCCTCGAACTCCGAGGGTGGCCCCGATCTTGTTTATGGCGCTGAAAAATCAAGCGCAAAGAAGACTGCTCCAGGTCGATTGAATCTCTCACCCGCGCGCGCGGGACAGTAAGCTTAGTACTACTTCGCTGACGACGCATCCTGCGGAAACATCTTGAATGCAACCTCCTCCGAGCGGGACGTCACTTTTTTATTCGTGTCGGTGGAATTTTCTGTCAACGAACCTTTGAGGACGAAGTAAGCCTCATCTCCCGGGCTCTTTCCTTCACCGCGGTCGACGGTGCCTTTAAAGTCGAACGACACTCCATGCACAATTTGCGTCGTGAAATTCAGCTTGTTGCCATCGAGCTTGCCGCTTTTGAAGAACTGATCCAGAAATGCGCCCTTATCGCTCTCACCGTCACCATAGCGCGAAATGAAGCCCGTAACGCGCCCCTCATCCTCGACGGTCAACTGCACGAATTCGCCTTCTTTTCGGAAGGCGTACATCCCGGAATAAGCGTGGGCGGATCCCGCATCCTTTTGCTGTGCGGGAGGCGCGCCAGACTGCGCCCCAACGGTATCTTGGCTCGCGGCTACGGTTGCGACGATCCCAGCCGCGATTACGAATACAAGAAATTTGCGAATCATGCCTTACCTGCCCTGCCAACATCGTACTACGCGCGAGCGAAAAGGCTCGCGCATGAACCGAATCGAGCGACCGAGACGCTCATTCCCGATTCTGAAAATCGCAATTACTGAGGACCTCCCGACTATCCCAAACTCGCCCCGCGCATCTACCATAGTGAGATGCCCGAACTCGCCACCCTCAGCGAGACCTCACAGATTGCGCCGGCTCCACGGCTTCTAGTCGAATTGCCGTCACGGCGTCGGGTATTTTTCGAAAACCTGCGCGATCTGGTCTCTCCCCAGCGTCTGCCTGAACTAACGCTGCGTTCCGCCCCAGCGCCCTTCTGGCATGACGTTTTCGTAAAGCGGGGCCTTCCCTGGCTTGGATTTTTAGAATCCATCGCTTATCACACGATAGCTCTGACGCTGCTCGTTTCCCTGGTGCGATTTTTGGCATTGCATCCGGAGCCTATTCCGCGACCCGTATTCGATCCGCACACGCAGGTGATCTACTACGACGCATCGGAATATCTGCCATCGATTGACACACGCAGTACCCCGGCTCTTGAGCATGCAAAGGCTGATCCCGAATACTCACGTCAGCCGATCATTTCTGTCCCGCCCGAGGCGGATAACCGTTCGCAAACCATCGTTACTCCGCCGAATGTCAAACTGAAACGTGATGTCGCGCTGCCTAACATCGTGGCGTGGGCCGACAAACCACAGACACCTCGGCTGGAGATTCCTCCCGCTCCATTGACAATGGCCGCCGAACTTACCCGCATCTCACCGCGGATGGAGAATTCCGTTGTCGCTCCGCCTCCGGATGCGTCCCATCTCGCACATCGCACCTCACAGCCGAACCTGCAGGCCGCAGTGGTAGCGCCGCCCCCGGATCTGCAAAAATCGCGCGAGCCCGGCGCTCTTGCTCCTCAACCGGCGATTGTGGCTCCGCCGCCTGCCCTCGACAATACTTCTACGCGCCAGCTTGGAGAACTGAACATCGGGCGGAGCAGCGTCATCGCACCTGCACCGCAGTTGCCGGTCGCGGAACAGCGCGCTGTAGTTTCTGGTCGAGGCTCTGGCGGCATCGCGCCACAAGTTGTTCCGCCGCCTCCTTCGGTCTCGGGTTCGGGTTCAGGAACAGCAGGGCAAGCTGGCTCGCCGGGGCGTGTGATCGCGCTGAATCTGCATCCTGATGTGGGAGCGCCACCCGTTGCGCCCGAGGGAAATCGCCGCGGCGCCTTCGCTGCCACGCCCGAAGGACATGCCGGAGCGTCAGGTTCGCCGGGAGCATCGTCAGGCAGTGCATCCGGAGCGGACAGCCATAGCAGTGACAGCCGCAGAAATGGAACGGGAAATGGAGTCGGATCGAATTCGAAGGGGAAAAATGATCTGCCTGCCGGCCTCTATGTTGGAAATCCGGCTCCGGGCGCAAAGGCATCGTCTATCGCAGGCAACTCCTCGGCCAAGACATCAACGGCAGACCCTGTACCTTCTAGCATCCCCAAGCCGCATGGAAGCGGTGCGCCAGCTCACCCCGCGTCACCGGAGAGCGTCGCGAAGCTCTCCGAACCAGAACGGGCGGTGTTTGGTGTACGCGGATTCTATGCCCTCACGGTAAACATGCCGAACCTGAATTCAGCTGGTGGGAGCTGGGTCATCCGCTTCGCCGAATTGAAGCAGGACCCGGCCGTGTCGGCGGGAAGTGTCACCGAGCCGGTAGCAACGCATATGGTTGATCCTGGATATCCGTCGCAACTGATCCACGAGAATGTTTCGGGCACTGTAATTGTGTATGGAGTCATTCACGCCGACGGCACGGTCGGCGATGTCCGCGTGCTCCGTACTGTGGAAGACCGTCTGGACCGTTACGCCTGCAATGCTGTGGCGCAATGGAAATTCCAGCCTGCGACGAAGAACGGTACGCCCATCGATGTAGAAGCTACCTTTCAGATCCCGTTCCGCCCGCCGAAGTTAGGAACAAGTTTCTAATAGCTGATCATCACGAGGAGGCCCCAGAACGTGGACTTAGAAACTCTTCAGTATCCAATTGGGCGCTATTCCTGGAGTATCGAGAACGGTTCCCAGAATCGCGAAGAGTGGTTGCGGGCCATTGGCGATACGCCTGGCGAGCTTCGACGCGTGGTGTCTGGGCTCACCGAGGAACAATTGGATACACCTTACCGACCGGGTGGTTGGACAGTAAGGCAGGTTGTGCACCACTATGCAGACGATCACATGAACTCATATGTCCGCTTCAAATTGGCGTTGACCGAAGAGGCGCCGGCGATCAAGGCATACGGGGAGGCCCTGTGGGCCGAATTGCCGGATGCGCGGCTAGGTCCGATCGAACCTTCTCTGAACCTGCTTGCAGCTTTGCATAAGCGCTGGATTGGTGCATGGAAGACTCTGGCAGAATCAGACTGGCTCCGGACGTTCTACCATCCAAAACGAGGCCCGGTGTCTTTGGAACAGCTTGCGGCGCTTTATGCCTGGCATGGGAAGCATCATATGGCGCAGGTTCGCGCGTTGCGCGTGAGGAATGGTTGGACCGAGGAATTATGATCGGGTGTTTACCCACCGTTGAAAGATTATCCGCCCGACGCGCCCTTGCGTTTTTCCAAAGCCGCATAGATCACAGGATCAGTACACACCTCGTAGTACAAGCGCTCAGTCCATCCCTTTACCGTGAAGTCGGCATCGATGCGCGGAATTCTGCTCTCGCGGATCACGATTTTGCGGAAGATGTCGCGATCCACGGGCACGGTAGCGGTGAACAGCTTGTGCTCGCCTTTATCTGACGATTCGAGGTGTGTCGGCAGGCGAACTTTGAGCGGCTCCAGGGTAATTTCTTTTTGCAGCTTTTTGTAGGCGGTTTCGTTCATACGAATTCCGCTGAGATTGAAGCTAACGATGACGTCTTCCGGATTGCCGTCGGCGTCGAGTTCAGCAGCCTGAAATACGTACACGTGAAATGGCCCCGCCTGCGGCTCCATCACTTTGCGCGCACGCTTGCTGCACGCAGACAACCGGTCACTCTCGTTCAGCGCTTCCGAAATCATGATCTGATGCTCGCCGTCCATCAGATACAGAGGTGCCGATTCCTGCAATGTGATGCCGACGCCGAGTTCCAGTTGCGGCATACTTGAGCGCTGCATCAGTTCGTTATATCCGCGGACGATTTCAATGATTTCCCGCGCCAGCACGCACATCCGGCTGACAGCCAGCCCCGGCTCGCCCTCGCGCTCGAGAATGGCCAGAATGATGGCATCGCCTTCGAGAAAAACTTTCTGCGCACCGTATTTTTCGAGCAGCTTGTTCACCGGATCGTAAAAATTCAGGCTGAAATACGACGCCGGGTTCAATCCCTTTTCCATCATGGTGCGCGTCAGCCGTGTAGAATCGCGCACGTCGGCCTTGAGCACCACGTGGCGAAGCACTCTATCGGAATCAGTCGCTTCTTGCTCTTCAGGCAGCAGGAATTCATACAGAGTTCCGTTCACTTTGGAGAGCTGCTGCAAGCGCTCGTTGGGCACAAGGTTGACGGAGTCGAGCGCACCGTTCAAAACTTCCAGCCGACGCAGGTCTCGATGGTAGTGGAAGAAATCAGCAAGAAACCGCGCCGCAACCTTCGCCCGCTCCGCTCCACGGCAGGTGGCGACTTTCGCAACTGCCGCGTACAGGTTGTTCGGTGAAAGTTTGCCGTGCTCCTGAATCATGCGCTCCACGCGGTCGCATTCGGTGCGATCGATGAGCGCGTTCTTCAATTGCTGCGGATTGATGAGCGGTGCATACTCGCTGAGCAAAGGAACAACATAGTACGAAGCGATGACGTTTTCCATTACGTGCTCGTCTTCGAGCAACCGCACCCACGCTGCCAGACGCTCCTGCTGGGCGACTCCTTCATCGGATTCTTCCGGTGTTCCAGTTCCCACCATCAGTCGAGCATTCTCGGGAACATTCATCCACGAATCGAGCGTGCCGGCAATTGCCTCCTCGCCATAAATCGACCGCAGATACGCCGACACCACCTCGCGTATGCGGCCGTAGCGGTCGGCATCGCGGTCCCAATTGCCGAGCATCACATAGTGCTCAGCGCACAGGAAATCATCGCGCCCATCTTCGGAAAACAATAGCCGGTTAACGAATAACGGATACGTAAAGAAGCTTCCGCCGGTGGTTTCTTCCCCGAACAGCGACCGGCGCATGCGCACCAGCGTGCTCTTTTCGATTTCGCGGAGAGTTTCGAAAATTTCCTGCCCGGTTTTGCGCAGGATGATTTTCTTGCGCACCTGGAATGTCGCCAGCCGCTCGCGATATTCATGCACCTTCTGCTGCCGCATGTTGTCGTAGCTTTTGAGCAGGACGCGGCAACGCTCCAGCACGAGCGCGAACTGCTGGTTCATCTCCGTGCGCAGAAATTTCGTGATGGCCAGCCGAGCTAAAACGTCGATGGAAAGCTTGAATTCTTTCTTGGCGCGATTGAGAGAGGCGACCTGCAATTCGGTGAGCAACGACTTCCACTCGCCCGGGTCTTTCTTCGGCCGCGTTTCTTTCCCGGCCATGCTTCTCATCCAGGAGGGTCCTTGCGAGTGCTGCGGCGCTTCAGCCGAGAGGAATCCTTCCAAATCGCCGTGGCGTGCGATCAGGCGAGCAATTTGCGCCCGCGCAACTTCAACCACGCGCGGACTGAGCACCACGTCGTGCCGCAGATTATCGACGCCGACATTAAGTCCTTCGAGCGAAACAAAAGGAGTCGACGCCATTAGAGTCGGCGGCGCCGGCTTCTCCGCCGTCCCCCCTAGGCGAAAGATGGGAATTCTAGGCATTCTGGACAGAAATTATGCGGAAGTTACTGATTCCACACGTACATATCGAGGCTAGCATGGGGCAAACGACAACTAAAGTTACCTAGGTTACCGTGACTTAACTCGTTTGGAATCAGGTCTAAGGACGGACTCAGATTCCTCGCTTAGCAAAAGCTAGTTGCGTTCTCTTTCGTGTCGGCAAAATGAAGCGCTGCGAGCCACTCGCAGGCAGTCTGATCGATGTCCCCTTCGCAAACATGAACCAGATGGTAAATAAATACGAGAAAGGCCTTCCTAAGTTTGACATCGCTATTTTGCACGCCTAGCATCGCGCTCAAGTAGGTAACTTTGCGGCGCAATACCGCACGATATGAGAGGATCTACATGAAAAACCGCTTGTTCCTCACTTCCCTCCCAATCACCTTCGCTAACCTGGTTTTACTTCTAGTATTGACCATCGGATTCTCCCAATCAGCCTCAGCCCAATGTCAAAACGGAACCGGTACCAGCCCCATTCCGCAAGACCTTCGCGTCGATGTCGCGGTCGGCACCACAGGACTTCTTCTTGTCACCTGGAATACGCCATCAGGCGCAACCTACACCTTTAATGTCTGCCGTTCAACATCGCCTACCTCGGGATATCAACTGGTCAACTATTGCAGCGTAAGTGGAACCAAGCCTGAATACAGCGTCGATACGACGTCGGGGTTCACAAGAATCTGCCGAGACGATAATGGTGTGCTGGCGGGATCAAACACGTCTGCGCTAACTCCGGGCACGACTTACTACTATTCAGTCCAGGCGTGTAATAGCAGCGGTGCAAACTGTGGTGCATTTAACTCGTTAAGCAACCCTCAGACCAGCTCCCTTTATTCCAATGCTCCCATTACTTGCAGCGGCTGCGGCCTTCCCAGCTTGCAAGGGACACTGAACAAAAGCACCCAAATCATATCGACCCAGACTCCAAACGGGCTATCGGTAGCGACGAGCGTGGTGATTCCCTCGACCCTGGATAAATATCCGTACCCATGCGTAATCAACGGTGCATCATGCAGCCAAAGCAACCAGTGCACAACGCAAACCGGTTGCCAGCAGATCAACCAGCATTACGCCTACCACAATCCGAACAGCGCGCTTGGATTCCAGAATAAGCTTGTAGTCTCGCTTCCCGGCTCAGAGGGATTGTGCAACGGCGGGAACTTCTTGTGGGTTGCGCAAAATCTTGGCTATGACACGCTTTGCGTGAATTACGACAACAACAACGAGCAGGAGTCGATTTGCGATCAAAGCCACTTTACGGGCACGATGCAGCAGATCGAAGCCGCTGTGGCTGCTTGCTTTACGCTCATCTCGCAAGCCAAACTCAACTTTACCGGCCCCTGTATCATGAACAATGGCATGGCCGGGGCGCCGGCCTGCGGCGTGGACTCTGATGACACAAAGGCGGGCAAGACCACGCCTTACTACTATGTCAACTCGGTTTACGACGCCGTAACTCCTCGACTCACACTGATGTTGTACTACTTGTGGTGCAATACCACGAACACCTTTGGGACCTCCTGGCAGAATTATCTTCTGTTCAAGGGAAATCCGATTACAACGAGTTGCCCGAACACACAACAGACGGCGTCGATTATCACGAACTACTCCCCGAAGTGGAGCAGCATCATTCTGAGTGGGTTTTCGCAAGGCGGGGACATGTCGACGTTTGCCGACTACTACTATGCGACAACTTCCACGCCCGCGTTCCTAGACCGGGCCATCAATCTCTCCGCACCACCGTCCGCGGATCCGGTATCGACTACGGTGATCGCGGCCGGATATCTCAACTCAATGCCAACCTCTTTGCTGCCGAGCATTTTCGGCTTAATAAGCGCCAACGATCCGCATTACTGCATCGGAGGAACCGCAGCTAAGCCTTTTAATGCCAGCGACTATCAGGCAGTTTGGACAGCAATGGGATTCACTTCAGCCAACGGGGAAGGGGAGAGTGATTTCAATTACAGCGCATCCAACCCCCAGCCCTGCCCGACCAATGGGCCAAACGTGCCGCCGAATCCACAATCCACACTGAAAACAGCACACCACAATCTCGTAAACTGGGCTCCTGTCAATGAGCCGGGGGGAGCGGGACATACTGACACACTCTTCCTCTGGAACGAAGACTTTTACGAGTTCATGCTGATTGAATAGCAGAAGCCTCAAATCCGTTATGGGCTTGTGGCCGCGTTGCTAACAATTTCACAACGCCGGCGTCCTAGATGCTGAGGCAACTGTGAGGCTATTGGGCGCTGACGTCTTTTTGTTGTTATTCGCAACGATCAGCACATGCGCGACCATTTCCCCGCCAAAGCCAGATGATGCCGTACTGATTCGCGCGGTTCTCGAACGCTATCGCTCCTCCTGGCTAGCAAACGACCCAGAAGGTGTTCGCAGCTGTTTCACAGAAGATGCCATCCTCATGCCGCATCACGGCTTAGACCCTATCGTCGGCATGAAAGCGATCAACGATTTTTGGTTTGCTCCTTCGAGCGCCAAGACCATGGTTCTGAAATTTGATCGGACGGTCGATGAGATTGGTAAAGACGGATCGATCTCGTACGTACGAGGCCACAGCAACGTGGAGTGGAGAGTCGAAGATAAGGGAACAACGCAGGAATGGCGCACGCATGGCAGCTACATGGCAATCCTCAAGAAACAAGCAGACGGTAGCTGGCTCATCTCACACATGATGTGGGACGATGTGCCGAATGAACGGACGAAGTAGCAGCGTGAAACGTTGCACATCGGCCGTCCAACATCGAGAATTTGAACGTTTTTACTTGCCGCGACAGCATTCCCTAGATTTTCTAGTGGATTCGTCTCTACTATGAAATCAGCCGGTGGCAGCGTCACCATCGCTTCGGGATTGTAATAGTCGTATAGAACCGATGGCGCCGTTCGCGCCTTGAGCCCGTAGCGCGGACGGAACTCAAACGTCAGCTTGGTTCCTCCTGCTTGCGGCCAAAGATAGAGCACCAGCCGGTCAGGTAGCACGTCATAATGCGATACTGCCCAGCCGGACTTGTCGATCACGTCATTAAGAACACGGCGGTCCACATCAGCGCAGGGCCTTGTCCGTCGTGACTTCGATCGACTGGTCGGAGCCACTCCAAAATTCTTCGTCATAGGAAACAGTGGCGCCATTCTTGTCATGCACGTCGAACACAAGCTGATAGCCGCGAGTATTGCTGGAGCCATCATCACCTGGAGTCACAAGTTGTAAATCAGAAACCTTGGCGACACCGTACCGGTTCGTTTTGATCGTGCGAAGGAAATCCCTGATGCCGGACGCAGTTTGCTGGCTGTAGCTGGTGTAATGCTTTCGGTCTTCACTCACATCAACGCGGCATTGCGCGGGCATAGCGTCCGGATAGTAAGTAGAGACGTAAAACGATGCGTCATCTCCATTGACGTTAATACCCGAAATGTAAATGTGAATTGGATCGTGGCTGAGGCGAACCTGGAAGCGGCGCTGCTCGGTCTTTCCCGTGGTCGGATCGGTCACGTAAGCCGCGTATCGTAGATCGTTGAATCTCTTATATGTATCTCGCGCAAGTTCTCCCTGTAGCTCGGTGAAAATCTAGCGTGAATGTCGCACGTCCGGAGCGATCGAGTTCGCCCGACTGATGTTCAGTCTCATCAACGACCCATTTGTGCAGCGTCGAATCCCAGTGCCCCTGCTCTTCCCGAACAAGTTTCACGGTTCCAGGAGTCAGCTCTTTGCCGAACAGATACTTGGCGGATATCTCTACCGATGAGCTCTGTCCCGGCAAATAATAGGCTCGGTCCAGCTTGGCCGAGACGGTGAAGTTTGGCAGATCGTAGCGGCTGACGCGAACGTTCGTCACTCCTTGCGCATTGCTGTAACGGCCACTGTTGGCAAGCGACACCTGGAGCGCATACGGTCCGAGTTCGGTGGAGTCGGACAACTCCCAATCGACGTTGGCAATTCCGAATTCATTCGTCTTCGCTGTGCTGCTGAACACTGTGTTCGATTCGGGATCGAGAAGCCGGAATTCTGCGTCTTCGTTGGCAATCGCGTGCTGGTCCACGCCGAGCACAAGAACGCGGGCATGGAGCGATTGGCCGGGCTGGTAGAGAAGTTTGTCGGTATTGATGATGATATGCACTCGAGGGTCGAGATCGAAGTCGAAGTTTTCTTTTCGAAGCTGATCACGCTTCTGCGCCTGAATTTCGACTGATCCGCCACTGCTCGCACTTGCTGGAATGTGGAACTGTAAAACCGCATCGCCCGATAAGTTTGTCGATTGCGTCAGTACCACGCTCTTGTCTGCGGAATCGAAGCCCAATTCCCCGCGGACTTCTACGCCGTTCACCGGTCTTCGCGTCACGGGATGGGCAGCGTGTATCCGGACACGGTACGACTCGTCCGGCAACACTTTCTCGGCGTGAGCGACGCGCAGTTCAAACATGTCTGGAGCAATTGCGCCAAGAGCAACAATTCCGTGGGACAACTGTTTTCCATCGCTTTCGAGGTGATATCGTACGCGATACCACAGTAGCGGATCGTTTTCGGCAGTTGGGGAAACTACCGGACGCGCAAGCACAAACTTGAGAGAAGTCGTGCCCGGTTTCAGGGTCTCGCTTGTTTTCGTCGCGGCAACTACGGTGTCTTTGGAATCAAGCAACTCTATGTAGACGGTCGCTGCGATCGCCGCTCCCGAATCGTTCAGTACGGGGGCAGTTACCGTGATTTCCTTGTCGGTAATCCCAGCCGTCATGGTCGATTCGTGAATTCGCAGCGAGCCTGAATTTGCGAAAAGTTGGGACGAGATAGCTGTAAGGACCGCGAGGAAACGAAGAGGTTGCGCCGATCGCATATTGACCGCCCCCGATCAGATTTACGCGAATGCTAGCACGTGGTCCGACGCCATTCGGTAGGATGCGGCTTCAGAGAACGCGAGTTGGGTAAGGGCTCAGAAATTTAACGTTCGGTTTACGCCTGGAGACTAATTACTGCTGGCTTTTTACCCGCGCCGCATCGAACTCGTCGCCCTTTTGCCATCCGATAAGCTTGGGCAGACTGGCGGCTTCCCACCCCAGAGCGAAGCCGAAGCGGGCCATCGCGGAGTCGCCGACGAAGTCCATCTCAGGATGATATTCGTCACTGGGCTGGTGATAGTGCTTCTCGACGTACTCCCGTTCCTGGTCGAGTCCCCACGATTCGGGACGCCCTTTGAACTTCATCCCTTCGTTGATCGAGAACGCCGGGATGCCAACACGCGCCATGCTGAAGTGATCGGACCGATAGAAGTGGCCGGCTTCAGGGCGAGCATCCGGACGGATCGCCAGCCGGAACTCTTTCGCCGTGGCCTCGACTTCGGGATAGAATGTCGTCCGCTCCGCCCCGGAAACTTCGACTTCTTCCGGCGCTCCCAGTGGCGGCACGTCGTCATAGTTCAGATCGAGAGTGATTTTTCCTGCTGCCACCGGCGGATGCTTACCTAGATATTCCGACCCTAGAAGTCCCTGCTCCTCGGCCGTAACCGCCGCGAAAAGAATTGAACGCCGCGGCTTCTGCGCTGCTGTTCCGAAAGCTCTTGCCATTTCAAGCAGAATGCCGCATCCGGTGGCGTTGTCGTAGGCACCATTGAAAATGTTGTCGCCCGGCATATCGGGCCGTATGCCGAAGTGATCGTAGTGCGCGGTGTAAATGACCGCTTCATCAGACACTCTGCGATCGGAGCCCGGCAAAATCGCAACCACATTGTTTGACTCGAAGTTGCGAATCTTGCTCACCATGTGCGCCTTGAGCTTCGCGCCCAGATCCACGGGATGGAAGTTGCGCGATTGCGCGTCCTGCATCATCTTGTCGAGAGTCATCCCTGACGCAGACGCCAGTCTTTTGGCTACATCCAAATGAATCCACGACGCTACTTTCAGCGCCGAACCTTCCACTTTGAGGAATGACTTCTCCCCGGAATTCGAGTTTCGCACCACTTCCCACGGATAGCTCGCCATCTGCTCTTGATGCACGAGCAGCACGCCCACCGCGCCCTTGCGTGCGGCTTCTTCATATTTGTACGTCCAGCGCCCGTAGTAGGTCAGCGCCTTGCCCTTGAAGAATTTCGAATCATCCGAAGGCGGCTCGTTAACCAGCATGAGCAGCACTTTGCCGCGAACATCCGTACCCTTGTAGTCGTCCCAGTTGTACTCGGGAGCCTCGATGCCGTAGCCGACGAAGACGATGTCTGCATCCACATCCGACTGCGGCTGCTGCGTCTGGTCGTATGCGACATATTCGTCGAGAGGCTTCAGGTTCATAGCCTCGCCGCGCTTGGGAACGAGAGAAAACTGCGTATCAGGTAGCGTCGTAATACCGACCAACGGCACCTTCTGCATGTATGTCCCGTGATCACCGGCGGGTTTCAGACCGAATTCGGCAAACTGAGTGGCGATGTACTCGGCCGCGATGTCGCCACCACGCTGGCCAGTTCCGCGACCTTCCAACAAATCGTGCGAAAGATAACGTACATGCCAGCGAATATGATCTGGACTGATGGTCTCAAGCGCGACAATCGCCGGCCCAGGCAACTTGACGGAAGGAGTTTCTTTTTTGGCTTTCGCCGCTGGGGCCGGTGCTGGAGCTCCGCCACCCGCCCACACGGGCAGGCTGAGGGACAGCAGCAGACAGCTGAAGATGATTCTTCGGATCACTTGCATAGACAGGTCTTTTCTCCAGCCAAGCGGCGTTGCGGGAGGTGTATGCGAGATTCTGGAGAAATTGTAAAGGACATGCGACTGCATTCAGTTGTAAAAGAAGCGTGAAATGGGGCACGAGAGTGCAACCACCCCAGTGACTCCGCACCAGTAGGACGTGTCCGTTTGCACGCTGGAGTGCGATGTGTACCAATGTTCTCTGTGATGGTTTGTGCTCTAACCGCCAGACTGGCGGCTAATTTTTCGATCCTCAACCTGCGCGGAAGTCTCTCACATCTTCCCCCGGCTTGAACACCGGCGCTGGGGCGGTTTTCCCCGCCTTGGCCATCTTACGATTGATCTCCTGGAAGTCTGCCTTTACCCAGCCCACGCTCGAGACTTCGATTTCGCCATCCTCGGCGATCCAGAAGACGGTGGGAACATTGGTGAGTCCATAAGCGTTCGAGACCGGATAAGAGTGCGTGTCATCAAGCAGGATGGGGAACGTGACACCGAATTCCTTGATAAATGCAGCCGTATCTTTGGCGTCGTTCTGCGACACGCCGAACAGCTTTGCGTCATTGTGTCCATAAGCCTTGTGCAGCCGCTCAAGAAACGGAAACGCATACTGACAGGTCGGACACGAGGCTTTGAAAAAGGCCAGTACGACCGGGCCGCGCGAGAGTTCATCGCTCAGAGAAAAAGACTTTCCGTCGAGCATCTTCAACGTAAATTCTGGTGCCTTCGTGCCTGTCGCCAATGCCGTCATCGATCACTCCTCCAGTCCACTTCGCGAGCACTCCCGTCCGTGACAACTTCTCTTTTTAGATGACTCGGAAGTTTACTCGATGCTCTATTCAGTGCGTGTGGTGAAGGTTGTTTAAGCATCCCTGCCTTTCGCAGAATCTTCCGCGCCAGACCAGTGAGCGCCACTTTACTTAGGCGCTCCTTGGCAATCCATTGTCCGGACGATTCCGAAGCGTCTATCCGCCACACGCGCACTGTGTAGTCGGTCACTGTGATCGAATGGTGAACGGTGAATGTGGGTTTCGCATGATCTCCCGGGTGTGGAATCTCCGGCAACTCCCACATGTCCGCCATCAGCGATGTATCTCGCGGGCGCTGCACAAGAAAGACTTCGCTGTCGCGGCTGCCGTTAGCGCGAAACCGAAGCGTGTAGTGAATCTCGCGTTTCTTTTGTTTTTCTACTTTGGAGCCGACTGCCAGTTCTCCCCGCGTCGCGCACAACTCCACCACCGGACACATCAGACACGTCGGGGCGCGCGGTGTGCACACCGTCGCGCCCAATTCCATCATCGCTTGATTGAAATCTCCTGGCCGCTCGTGATCGAGCAATTCCTCCGCTGCGCTCCATAATTTTTCTCCTGGCAGCCGCTTCCCGATAGCGCGCTGCAGCACCCGTCCCACATTGCCATCCACTACGGCGACTGCCTCACCAAATGCAATACTTGCGACCGCCGCTGCGGTGTAGCGCCCTATTCCCGGTAGCGCGCGCCATGCTACGGATGTAGTCGGGAATTTCCCTCCCAACTCTCGCGCCACCACTTTCGCCGCTGCATGCAGCATGCGCGCCCGGCGGTAGTATCCCAGCCCGCTCCACACAGCGAGCACTGACGCTTCCCGTGCCGCAGCCAGCTTTTCCACCGTCGGAAATCGCCGCAGGAACTCGTGATAGTGCTCGATCACCGCGGCAACTCGCGTCTGTTGCAGCATGATCTCCGACACCCAAACGCGGTACGGATCGCTGGGCTTTCCTCTGCCAGGCCGTTCGCGCCACGGCAGTTCGCGCGCGTGCGCGTCATACCACGCGAGCAGACGCACGCGGAACGCGGAGTTGTCCCGTTCGACCTGCTGACCTTTTGGGCTGAGGTTCATTGCCGAAGGGAAATTGTAAGCGAGAAGCCACGAGACCGGAGGCAATCACCCACGCCAATTCGCTAGAATCCACGAAATCCGCCATTGACCCTATCTCGCCGGCACGAAATAATAATCCCTGCCTGGCATCCGCAATACCCGCGTGAGCCTACTCACGCCCGATCACCGTAAGGAGACCATGAACGACTTCAACCGCAAGGTGGAAGACGCTTCGGCGCACGTCAGTCAGAAGCTCAGCGAAGCCGCCGCACGCGTCGAAAAAGAGATTCCCGAACTCATCAAATACTTGAACGACGAAGTCGTCCCCACGGTGCGTACGCACTCGACCAAGGCCTTGCGCACGGCCTCGCAGAAGCTTGCCGAGTTCGCCGACTACATGGAGCAGCACCAGCCACCGAAGTAGCCCGCAGGTGGATTATTTGGCAAAGCCGCGACTCCGAGCTATTCTCGTCCCTCTCTCCATGATCCTGATCCTGTTGCTTTCGCTCTTGCTGGCCACTGCCTGCGGACATCCCAAACAGGCGCATGTCGAGGTTCCGCCACCACCTCCACCAGTCTCCACAGTCGAACCACCTGATTCTCAACCGGGGGAGGACATTTCCACCGGCAATGTGGCTGCAACTCCAGGAAAATCTGGCAACGACGCCGATTTCGCCGAGCCCTCTGTTCCGCCTTCCACCAAGCCCCTCGTTACAGAAACCGGCCTCGCCAGCTGGTACGGTCCGCCGTACCACAACCGCGTCGGATCGAATGGCGAGGTTTACAACATGCACGCCATGACGGCTGCTCACCGCACGTTCCCGCTCGGATCGGTGGTGCGAGTCACAAACGTGAAAACCGGCCACTCTGCGCTGGTGCGCATTACCGACCGTGGCCCCTTCATTCCTGGACGCATTGTCGATCTCTCGCTCGCAGCCGCGCGCAAGATTGATGTCTGGCAACCTGGCATTGCTGAAGTGAAGGTCGAATTGTTGGAAGCGACGGCTCCACTCGACTCCGGCGGCAAGTGGGCGGTGCAGATCGGCGGATTCACCGACGAACATGAAGCTACGCAACTCGCCGATCACCTTACACGCCGCTACCACACGGCGAATGTGCTGCGTTTCAAAAGCCCCGCCGGCGATTGGTGGATTCGCGTCCGTGTCCTCGATGACGATCACATCCGCGCCCAGCAACTCGCCGCCGAGACGCAGACTCCCGAAGGCGCGGTGTTCCTGGTTCGGCTAGATTAAGCTCGACCATGTTTCGTCTGGATTGAATTCTGTTTTGATCGCATTCCACTAGATTCTACGTAACAGAATCCTCTCGATTACACTGAATGCCGAAAATGAGCGCCATCGAAATCGTCCCCGGGGCTGCGCGTGCTCGCGGTTTCTCGCTCATGGCCGCCGCTGCAGCCATCTATGTCATGCTCCGGCTGGCTGGATTTCATAAATTGTTTGCCGATGATGCGGAAGGGATCGATGTCCTGCTCCAGATCATCGGCACGCTCTACAGCGTTGTTTATGCCTTCGCCACGTTCGTCATCTGGGGGCAATTTGCCGCTGTCGAAAACGAAATCCTCCAGGAAGCCGGGGCGCTGAAAGATTTGGTCATCTTCAGCCGAGGGATCAAAGAGGCCATGCGCGATCCCATCGTGCGGGCGACACGCGCATACGCGCGCGGAGTCATCGAGTCGGAGTGGGGAACGCTTTCGCGTGGCGAACACACGGAGAAAACCGACAAGCTCTTCTCCGTCATCATCTCCAGCGTCACCGACGTCAAGCCGGAGAGTGAAGCGGAGCGCAGCATCTACGAGAGGCTGCTGGAAATCGCCAATCAAGTGAGCGCACACCGCGAGGAGCGGCTCGCCATCAGCGCCAAGCGCATGCCCCGCACGCTATTTCTGTTCGTGACTCTCACCGCGATCGCGATTCTGTTTTTGCTGTTCTTCTACCCATTTCACAACCTGGGACTCGCCATCGTGGCGATCGCACTCGCAACGATGCTGCTGTTCTTTGCGCACTTCGTGCTCACAGATCTCGACAATCCCTTTGAAGGCACCTGGAATGTAAGTTCACAGCCGTTCCATGACCTGATCTCCAAGTGCCACTGACGGCGTTTGGAATACGCCCGCGTGCAGTGCTATCGTTTGAAATCGACTCACACACACAAACGCTTATGACCGACGCGACCGCCAGCTGCCTCTTCTGCCGCATCATTCGTGGAGAAATTCCTGCCAAGAAGGTTCATGAAGACGAGCATGTCTTTGCCTTCGAAGACATACATCCGCAAGCTCCCACGCATGTGCTGATCATTCCGAAGAAACATTTCGCGGGATTGAAGGAAGCCGAGGCAGTCGATGCGGAAATCATCGGCCGTTGCCATCTCGCTGCAGCCCAGATCGCCCGCCAGCGCAACATCGAAAACGGATACCGCACCGTCCTCAACGTCGGCCCCGGCGCGGGACAGTCCGTCTTCCACCTGCACGTGCATTTGCTCGGTGGAAGAAACCTGACCTGGCCTCCGGGATGAAAGACTGTGCACTCGCTGGATGATTCCTGTGCGCTGCTGGAGATGTTCGCCCGCTGATTCTTACTGCCATCTCTCACTAACGTAACGTCGACAGCCATTCCCTCTCTAACTAGCATAAAACATTGCTTGTTTAGAACTCGAGAACGATCAAGCAGGGATTCCTAATGACTTGCAGCCAAGGGATTATCAAAGAAATCCACAAAATCTTATTGCTTGTACTCGTTGTCTCCTGCGCCACAATGGCATTTGCCGGCGCAAACAGCGCAGTTTCTCCCGCAACGCCATGCGGCTTCTCGGACGCTGCCTTCGATACCGCGACCGATATTCACGCGGTTGAGGGGTACCAGGTCGCCATCTCACAACTGCTTAAGCAGGAAAAGTTCGCTCAACTTGATTGCATCGCCGAGGGGCTTCGTGCCACGAAAGCGCGCTTTTCCGGCGGCGCGTGGAAGCTGCGCAATTTTTATATTGGCCTCGATTCGCCCCGCCCTGGTCATCCCACGCAGGAAGACTGGCGCCGTCATATGACTCTGATCAAAAGCTGGACCCAGTTCCGGCCGCATTCGGCCACGGCGCAAATCGCTCTGGCGGAGTCCTATGTGCAGTATGGCTGGGATGCGCGCGGAAGCGGCTACGCCGACGACGTGAGCAACAGCGGATGGAAAATATTTGGCCAGCGGATGGAAAAAGCCCGCCAGATTCTGACCGCTTCGCCGTCGCTCAAAACCAAGTGTCCCGACTGGTACCTTGCCATGCAACTGGTCTCGCAAGGCCAGAATTGGGATCTTCCCCGTGCGACTGCGTTGCTGAAAGAGGCACTCGCATTTGAACCGGGCTATCAATACTACTATCGCTTTTATGCATACAATCTGCTGCCCAAGTGGGATGGAGCTGACGGAGACGCCGCGCGCTTTGCGGAAGAGAGCGCGAATCGCATTGGTAGCGATGACGGCGACATTCTCTACTTCCTGATCGCCAGCAAGGTTGTCTGCGCCTGCCAGGAACCGGAGTTCAGCCACTTCTCCTGGCCGCGCTTGCAGAAGGGCTATGCCGCGACCGAGAAGAAATACGGCCCAGATCTTCTAAACATCAATAATCTCGGCATGATGGCAGTAAAAGCCGGTGACTGGGTGGTCGCGTCTCCAGCATTCGATAAGATCGGCGATCAGTGGGCCAAAGACGTGTGGCTCACCGAGACTTGGTTCAAGTCAAACCAGGCAATGGCGAAATCGACCTCGGCCGCCCAATCCCGCTCGCGTGCGATTCAGCAGGAAGCTGCGACCAACGGTCAGAGCCCGGAGGGCATCGCGTACCGCAAGGATTTTGATTACAGAATGTCTGCCATCGAGCAACCCTGCCTGGAAAAGGCAAAAGAAGACCCGTCAGAGTTCGACTTCCTGGTCAATGTGGGAAAGGACGGCGGTGTAGACGACGCTTGGGGAACGCACCCAACGCCTATCATGCAGTGTCTGATGAAGGCGTTTTACGACGGCCACATCAAGAACGAAAAGCCATTTCCGGCTCCGCCGAAAGCTCCCTTTTGGGTGAGCGTTCACATCGATCCGACGAAGGCCAATACAGCGATGAAATAGGGCGTTACTGGACTGTCGGCCCTGCATCCTCGGGAGCGCCGTGGCGCCGTAACAGTTGCGGCAGGTTCTGCGAAAACGCCGACCGCGGCAGGACCATGTCGCAACCCACTTCGTGGGCCTTCTGCTTCAGGTCTCCCTGCACGTGCGACAGGAATCCGATGATCGACGTGCCCTTCTTCAGCTTGCTCTTTAGTTTGGGGATCAGCGTCAACGGCTTGACGTTGTTGTTATTGAGGTCGAAGATGATCAGCGATGGCTTCTCTTCGCCATTCTGATGCATCTTCTCCATCAGATCTTTGTCGGTCTTTACAAACTCGACCTTCACATTAAGTTTGCGCGCGGTTTCCTGAATCTTCGCCAGGAAAAACAAGTCTTCGATAAACGCGAAGATTCTCGAGTTGGAGTCTCCATTCGACGTCGGCAGCGGCTCAGGCTCCGGATATTGCGCGGCAAACCCCGGCCTCGGTCGTCCGCCTTTGTGGCCGTTGTTGCCGCCCATGGTAGCGCGGTAACTGTGGTCCATCGGCGCGGTATAGATGCCGTCTTTGTTCTCGCGGCTCAGGCCCGGTCCGGGCCGCTGTCCGCGCTGATTGTGGGGACGGCGTCCACGCCGCCGTCTTCTTCCCCCTCCGCCACCGGAGGGTCGTCCTGGTCCTGCGTTCATAGTCCTCTCAAGCTGAATGGCGCCGGTTGTAAAGTTTTATTTACAAAACCAGGCACCGAATAAGCATTTCTCACTGTCCGGAGGTGCTGCCCGCTCAACACACGTAGAACTTGACGCACTTCCGTGGCTGGATGTAGTGCTGAAGCGAACCCCAACTCCTGAACGAAACTACAACTCGTAAATGAAATTTCTACTTTTTAGTATCGGCTTTCCGTTTTCGGATCCGTCGGCGCCGCCTCGGAACGGCTGGCGCGGAAGGCCTTCGCGGGAACGAGGCCCAATGAGAACAAGTTCATAGTACTCGCCCTTGCCTTACGGCGCAAGGCCCCCTCCCAACCGCCTTTTGCACAGGAGGACATGGCTTGGAGGCATAGCCGCGACGAAAGGTTGCTGATAAAGCACTGCGCTCGAATCCGCTTCCTCTACATGCCCGTCGAGACTTCGCGCGCCCACTGCTGCGCTCGCCAGTAGTAGCCCGCGACCTCTTCGGAATCCAGATGAAGATTCTGGCTCAATTCCCCCGCCGCATCCCACTCTCCGCTCTCATGCGCCAGCATGAGCTGATATACCGGGCGCAGCAGGCTGGGCTGGCCCAGCAGAACCGCTTTCGTCTCGCCATCGAGCGGAATCCGCTCCAGAATCTCGGTCATGGGCATTTCGAGCATAGCATCGATCAGCGAGAGCAGGCCGAGCAAAAACAGATCGGATTCTCCGTGCGGCACGATCGGTTGCAGCACTTCGCCAAAACGCGCGCGCACTAGCGCTGAGAGCACCAGATCGCTCGGCCTGTCTTGTCCTGCGCCAACCGCCGCCACCAGCCGCACCCAGCGTCGCACTTGACGCTCGCCCAGCATCGAGAGCGCATGCCGCACCGAATGAATTTCACTCTTGAGTCCGAACACGGCCGAGTTCAGATAGCGCAGCAGCCGATAGCAAACCGAAGCCTCCGCCTTGATCAGTTTTTCCAGTTCGCTGACATTCAGTTCAGGGCGCGAAACCTCCTGCAACAGGCGCAGATAGTTCAGGCGGTTCGCCGGCATGTCGCGCGTGTTCAGCATCTCCGGCCGGCGGAAGAAGTACCCCTGGAAAAATACGAACCCCTGATCCCGCGCCTGGACAAAATCTCCGTGGGTTTCGATTTTCTCGGCCAGCATGAGGCAGCGCCATTGTTTGTGCTGCGCGATCAGAATGCCGCGCTGTTCCTCGGTGGTGAGCCGCATGTCCACCTTGATAATGTCGGCCATCTCCGCCAGCGACACCCGCGCATCGTCCGCAACATAGTCGTCGAGCGCGATCATATACCCGGATTCTTTCAGACTTCGGCAGGCCTCCACCACGTCGGGATCGGGCGCAACACTTTCGAGAATTTCCACCACCGTCGACGCCGCCGGCAGTAGCGTGACCAGGCCTTTGATCAGCGTGTCGCGGGTGCAGTTTACGAATGCTCGCTTCCCATCACACAGGACATCGAGCCCCATCAACAATGAGCGATCAAGCGTGGCTCGCGAGGCCTCGTCCGTATCGCCGCTGAAGGCATTTACCATACCGTCGCGAAATAGCAACTCGTAGCCAAAGACCTTTTCTTCGCGATCCATGATCGGCTGCCGCGCTACATAGCGCAATGGCTTCGTGTCTGCAGCCTTGGCCGGAACCGTTCCATGTGCTGACGAGGCATTGCTCACATATCCGTCTATCGGCAGGGAAATACAAAACTTCGGTTGGACGAAGCTTGGATGTAGATGGGGCTAAGAAAAGCTTGGTAGGAGGAATCCTAGGAAATTCGAAAAATAGGCGGAATCTAAGAAATCCTGCAACCGGCACCTTCTCGGTAAGCATCGCACTTTAGTTGTTATCCTGAACAAGCGGGTTCTGGCGTGGTATTAAAAGGTCAGTTTGAATTTCCTAGTTGTGGCGTCATCCCGAGCGGAGCCGTTGTTCAGGCGGAGCGAGGATCTCCCTGGCACAAAGCCGTTGCACGGGAGATCCCTCGGCCCGCTGGTGAAAGCGCGGGCCTTCGGGATGACCCACCATAGATGGGTGGGGATTCCAACTGACCACTACTCTGACTCGGCATGCATTGCGCCAATGGCTTAATTGGTCTATAGTTCGTCGCGCTGGGCTTTCCCAGGACTTCTCTGAGAGCACTATGAAGCGATACATTGCCGTCTTGCTTGCGTTCGTGTTCATGCTGAACTTTCCTGCGTTCGCAGGCAACACCAACGACGAGACCATCTACGTGGGTGGGACAGAAAAGATTGATGAAGGTAGCGAAGGTTCCGCCTCCATTGAGAACGAGAAAGAATTCGTCTTCGAGTACAGCGGCGGGCAGCTGGTCATCCCTTACGACCACGTGACCGACCTAGAATATGGACAGCAAGCCGGCCGCCGGGTAGGCCTCGCCATCGCGATGCCGCTGACCCTGCTCTCGAAGAAGAGAAAGCATTTCCTGACGATTGGCTGGAAGGACGAAAAGAACGAACAGCACGCCGCCGTCTTTCAGCTTGGTAAGTCGGTCGTCAAACCCACGATCGCAACCCTGGAATCCAAAACAGGGAAAAAAGTCGACTACCAGGACGACGACGCCCGCAAAAGCATGGGCGGGATCTAGGCTGCTTTTTAGGAAAGCTGTTTCAGAAGGCTATTGTGTTGCAGCCTTCTCCAACTCCGCATTCAGCCGCACACTACTGCCGACGCTGACTCTCAGCTTGCGCTGCCAGTCTTTGAATCCTGCCTTCTTGACCGTCACCATATGCTCGCCTTCCGGTAGTTGAACATCCGATGGAGCATTGCCAATGAAGTTTCCATCGACTTCGATATCGGCGCCATCCGGAACCGAAGCAATGGAAAGCTTGCCGGTTGCAGGAGCCGTAGGAACCACTGCCGCAGTCGCGACGGGAACAACAGGCTGCGCACGCGGGGGGTCCTTTGCCACGACCGAGGGTGCAACCGCTTCTGCTGCCGCCTCGCGTAGTTCGTCGCCGTGAATCGCCCAGTCAGCTTTGATCGCGTCGCAGGCATCCTGCACTGAACCGCCCAGAGACAGGGTCGACTTGCTGACCACGGAATCTCCCGTCACGCGCGCGAAGACGGCGACTTTGTTCTTATGGCGAACGAAGCTCTTGCCGCCTTCATGATCGAGCAGCACGATGTAGTCCGCTTTCTGCTGAATGTTGTTGGTCACCACCTGCGGACAGCGCTGGCCGAATGTCTTGATGATCTCCGCCGTTTGCGGACGCGCCCCGCCGGCCGTTCTTGACCCTCCGCCGCCCGGTCCTCCGCCGCTGATGCCGCCAATCTCCCAGGACTGGCTGTCAGTGATGAAGACACGCGGTTTGTCGGGATCACTTTTTGAACTGTCTTGCGCGAAAAGAAAACCAGCGAAGGCTATCAGAAGGAGAACAACAGAAGAGAATTTCAGCACGGACGAGTCTCCCTTCAACTGCGAGTAGTTTAGGGGGACTACGAACCGTATTATCCACTGACTACAGCAAATGTCAAAGCAAATTGTGAGGAAGAAATAGTGACGAACTGCGCCAAAAACGACAAGGGAGCGCGTCAGCGCTCTCAAAAATTGACAACTGAGTACTGACAACTGGGTACTGCTTTTAATACTTCGGAACCTTCGGATCCACTTTATCCGACCAAGCCGTAATCCCACCCGCCAGATTCAGTACCTTTTTAAATCCCGCCTGCTGCAGGAACGCAACGGCCTTCGCGCTGCGCCCGCCCATCTTGCAGTGGACGACAATCTCACGGCTCGAATCCAGCTCGTTCACCCGCTTCGGCAGATCGTTCAGTGGAATCAGATATCCACCCAGATTGCAGATCTGATATTCGTGCGGCTCGCGCACATCAAGCACAAACAGGTCGTCTTTCGCATCCAGACGCCGTTTCAATTCTTCAGCCTGAATCTCCGGAACTCCGTTGGACACCGCTTTCTCCTCTCCACGAATGCCGCAAAACTCGTTGTAGTCTATCAGCTTCGTGACCGTGGGATGAGAGCCGCATACAGGGCAATCGGGGTTCTTGCGCAACTTCAGTTCGCGGAACTTCATGCCCAGGGCGTCCACCAGCAGCAGCCGCCCAATCAGCGGATCGCCGATGCCCAGAATCAGCTTGATCACTTCAGTCGCCTGTATGACGCCCACAAGCCCCGGCAAAATCCCCAGCACTCCACCCTCGGCGCACGAAGGCACCAGCCCGGGCGGTGGCGGTTCGGGATACAGGCAGCGGTAGCACGGGCCATCTTCGGTGGCGAAAACGCTCGCCTGGCCTTCAAAGCGAAAGATGGAACCGTACACATTCGGCTTGCCGGTCAGCACGCACGCATCGTTCACGAGATAGCGGGTGGGAAAATTGTCAGTACCGTCGGCGATGATGTCGAACTCGCGAAACAGCTCCAGCGCATTCGAGCTGTTGAGCATCGTGTCGAAGGTGCGCAGGTCGATGAAGGGATTGATCGCTTTCAGCTTATCGGCCGCAGAGTCCAGTTTCTTGCGCCCCACATCGGCCGTCGAGTGAATGATCTGTCGCTGCAGGTTCGTATAATCCACCACGTCGAAATCAACCAGCCCTAACGTGCCAACGCCCGCCGCCGCCAAGTACAGCGCCATCGGCGATCCCAGCCCGCCGGTGCCGATGCACAGCACGCGCGCCGCCTTCAGCTTCTGCTGCCCCTCCATGCCCACCTCGGGCATGATCAAATGCCGCGAGTAGCGCAGGATTTCGTCTTTGCTCAGTGTGACTGGAATTTCGGTGATGGTCGCCATAAGTCCTCGTTTGCATTCTGCCTTGCTGGGTTGGGAATCGACACCGCGAAATCGGCAATCAGGACACTAATGACGGGAGGGACAACAACAGCGCGTTTTGGCGGCAGGATTCATATTGAGTTCCAGCATAAAAATCCCCAAATCCCCAGTCAGGCCGCGCCTCCCGCGATCGAAGGCACAATCGAAATGTTATCACCATCCTTCAGAGCGGTCGCTTCTTTCTGCAGATAGCGGATGTCCTCGTCGTTGACGTAAAGGTTCACGAAAGCGCGCAGTTTGCCTTCGTCGGTGTAGAGGTGTTTGCGCAGGTCAGGGTGTTGCGACACCAACGCATTCATCGCTTCGCCCACGGTAGCGCCCGGAACCTCGACCGAAGCCTGTTTGCCCACATACTGTCGTAACGGTGTTGGAATGTGAATCTTACTCATAGCTTAACTGTAAGAGATGCGGGCACCATCCGGCAAGATTCAGGAGCCCGGCCTGATAAACCTCGGCGGCCAAAGGGTCAATGAGTGTAATCGCGATGTTACGTCACTTGCCTTCTCGCACGCAGCACCTCCTAAATGTGCAAGATTTGTTCATGGTATCGTTCTAGAAAACAGAGAAGATTTTGGAGGCGGGTTCGATGCGTTGCCGAATACAGGCTGTACTTGCCACCTTCATTGCAGTTGTCGCCATAGCCACAACCGCGACCTCCGTGCCCACTTCCTTCTCTTATGGAACCATTCAAAGCTCCTGCGCCCCTTGGGACGGCCCCGCCCTTGGCATCACGCTCACCGGCGAGCCAGGGCAATGCAAGCGAACCAGTGAGCCATTCATTTCCATTGGAATATGGCGGGGCCTACCCCTTCAGTCAGGCCAGGTGGTGAAGTTCGCTCCGGGGTCGGACGCAGGCTTTGCCTCACGCTGCAAGAAAGAAGGCAACTGTGAACGAGCCCAGTCGGGCACGATCACGTTTGACCGATATGAAGTGGGCTCCGGCGCTTCCGGCCGCTACGAGTTGCACTTCAAGGGTGATGAAACGCTGAGTGGCACCTTTGACGTGAAATGGTGCCAGGAGCGCGTGATCTGCGGCTGAATGACGCAGGGTCTTGCTTGCGCTACAGGAGTGCACAGCGCGGTCTGGAACAACGGAGCTTATCCCCCGGTGACAGATGCAGCAAGGGGAGCTTGATGAGTGTAACGGCGATTTTTCGCCAATCATCAGCGACGATGTAGCGCAAATAAGCTGCGCAGAGACGGTAAACCTTACTTGAATGGGGGATAAAGCGGCGGGAACGGAACTTCCGTACGGAAGAGTTCATTCCAAGTTCTGATGCCACTCATGCAACTGGTGAAGACCGCTATCGTACCGAATATCACTACTGCCGTGCTGCGATGGGTACCTGACATTATTGCAATCGCAGTGGCTATGCCGAATCCCATCGCAAAGCCGTGGCACAGGATGCCAAAGATGAGCACGTAACGCCATCTGCCCAGTTGAAGGAAACTCTGCTTTCTCGTGGCCTGTTGCGCCGGGGTAAGCGTCCAAGAGGAGATTCCGAATGCACGCATGACAAGCACGCACATCGCTGTCCATGCGGAAGCAACTACGAGGACCACTGCCAGCGGGATGACAAAATCGCGCACAAGCCGATTTTACTCTGAAGCCTCAGACGATGAGCGTAATGGGGCGATTGACTCAATGTCAGGCTCAGCCAATACCTCATGCAATCTCTCCCACTGAGCCAGCCAAGCCACTTTTCCGCCCCATCGCGGCGGCCTAGAATCTCTCAGGGGAGAATAACGATGACAATCTTTGATCCTGCTCGAGGCCGCGTAATCGACGGCCCCGGAGGCCATGGCGGCACCCTGCTTCGCCTGATTGGCATTGGAATCGCCGGATTGCTGCTGGTGATTCTCTTCTTCAGTTCCGTCACCCGCGTCGGTACCGGCCACGTCGGCGTGCTCACGCTGTTCGGGAAAGTCACCAATGAGACTCTGGGCGAGGGCATTCACCTCATCAATCCGCTGAAGACCAACAATGAAATGTCGATCCAGACCCAGACCATCAAGGAGTCCGCCAGCGTACCATCGAGCGAGGGACTGATGATGAGCCTCGATACTTCGCTCATCTATCACCTCAATCCCGACCGCGCCGCCGATGTTTTCCAGCATATTGGAGCTGACTACGAGAACGTAGTGGTCGAGCCGACGCTGCGCTCCGCCATCCGTGAAGCCACGGCCTCACATACCGCGAACGCCCTCTATACCGGTGAACGCGAAATGGTGGCCAAACAGATCACGGACCAGATCACTGCTGAACTTAACAAACGGGGCATCTCAGTAGAAAACGTTCTTCTGCGCGACATTCAATTGCCAGCGACGCTCAAGGCTGCCATCGAAGCCAAGCAGCAGGCCGAGCAGGAATCGCTGGCCATGAATTTCCGCCTGCAAAAAGAAACGCAGGAGGCCCAGCGCAAGCGCATCGAGGCAGCCGGTGTCCGCGACTTCCAGCAGATCGTCGCCCAAGGCATCACGCCTTCGCTGCTCGAATGGAAGGGAATCGAAGCCACCGAGAATCTAGCTAAAAGCCCTAACTCCAAGGTGGTCGTGATCGGCAACAACAAAAATGGCCTGCCGTTGATCCTGGGACAGTAGCGCGTCAAAATGACCATGTGGGGACAGCCGCCCTCGGCTGTCCATCGCCCGAAGGGCGACGGCTTGTCCTCGCTGCTACCATGAATCCGTGCCCGCCCTGCTCGACATTCGCCATCTGAACATTGAATTCCCTGGCCAGGAAAGCACCGCCGCCCTGCCGGCGGCCGGACAGCCGAGGGCGGCTGTCCCCACATATTCACTTCCCGCCGTCCGCGACTTATGTTTTTCCATCGGCCCAGGCGAAGTGCTCGGCCTGGTCGGCGAATCCGGTTCTGGAAAATCGATTACCTCGCTGGCTATCATGCGCCTGCTGCCTCCACAGGCTAGAGTCTCAGGCGAAATTTTTTTTTCAGAGAATGGAACGACACGTAATCTCACTGAGCTTCCCAACAATTCCATGCGAGAGTTGCGCGGCTCGCGAATGGCCATGATCTTCCAGGAACCCATGACAGCACTCAACCCCGTCATGCGCGTTGGCGATCAGATCGCCGAAGCCGTTCTCACCCACAATCCGATTTCGCGTCGTGAAGCCCGTCAGCGTGCCATCGACGCCATGAATGACGTCGCCATTCCTGACGCTGCGCGCCGTGCTCGTGACTATCCGCATCAGCTTTCCGGTGGGATGCGCCAGCGCATCATGATCGCGATGGCCATTGTCAACCGCCCGCAATTGCTTATTGCCGACGAGCCCACCACCGCACTTGATGTCACGATTCAGGCGCAGATTCTTGAGTTGCTCGCTGATCTCCGCCAAAAATTCGGATTGGCAATGCTTTTCATCTCCCACGACCTTGCCGTCGTCTCAAAAGTCGCCGACCGTGTCGCCGTGATGTACGCTGGCTGCCTCATCGAACTCGGCACCAAGCGCGACATTTTTCAAGCTGCCGCCCATCCTTATACGCGCGGCCTGCTCCACGCCGTTCCCAATCTCAAAACCGATCGCTCGCGGCCGCTCGAAACCATCGAAGGCACGGTTCCCGCGCTGCAGTCAATGCCCGCCGGTTGTGCCTTCGAACCGCGCTGCGAGTTTCGCATAGGGGAATGTGCGACCGCCTTGCCACCGCTGGTTGAAATCGGCGCCGGCCATTGGGCGCGGTGCCCGGTGGTCAACCGTTAGTCCACGCGCTCAATTTGCTGCCAGTAGAACCAGAGAATCAGAAGCAGAAGCGCAAAAAAGACGTAGTTGGCCCGGGCAGCATAATCAAGACATTTTCCCAGCCACGGCTGGACAAAATAAGTGGCTCCGGCTTTGAAGACGCCGTAGGAGTGGAGGGCGTCTGGAGCCGACGGGAACCAATGCGGTATGGCATAACTCGATCCAATTTGCGCTGCAACGTTGGCGGCAAACGCGGCGAGCACGACCTTAAATGGCAAGGGCGCCTTGTCCTTGAACTGCCATCGCCTGCGGCCAACCAGCATCGGATTCTCCCTATGCGTGAAGTAAGCGGCATATTTTAGCGCCGTTCTTGCAATGCTTAGCTGCGACCTGGCGATCAGGTACTGCGTTCGAGTCGATCGCGGTTCATGACAAGCAGGATCACCAGCACGAAAAACAATCCAACTGCGATCCACCACGCACCCAGATACCAACTGACCTCTGGAGCAACGAAGTACACTACACCGTCTCGAAACGGCAGCGGGCGCGGATGCATAGCGCCCCGTACGGGCGACGCCCATGACGAGACAGTCCATAAGAGGATGAAATGCGCCGCCGCGTCAGCAATGAGAAACGCGACGATCAACTTAAACCACAACGGTGTCTTTTCTTTGAATCGCCATCCCACGCGCTGTTTCCCCCATCACCGTCCAATGACCTTCAATCGCCGCCCCTCGAAGCATGGCTCGCTCTCAACTGCTATCTCGTCCGCTCGAGATCGCTCCTATGCAACCAAAGAATAAAAATACAAGAGCAAAGTGAATTGCATTCACCCATCTTGTGTGATCCAAATACTTCCCAATCCACGGCTGAACAAAATAAATCACGCCGTGAATCGCAAAAGGATACGAATGCACAGCATCCGCAACCTTCGGCGACCACTTGGCAAGCTTCGTGCCAATTTCGAAAAACACGCTGGTGGCGAACAACACGAAGGCCACCTTGTACGACCCCGGCACTTTGCTCTTGAAGTGTAACCGCCTGCGCCCAAAGATCATTCCGTTATTCCTGCTTCAAGCGTCCACAGGATAACCGCGACTCCATTCTTGGTCTATAATCGCCACTTTGTCCGGGGTCTGCTTGCGCATACTACTGCTGAGCGATATCCATGCGAACGTCGAAGCGCTCGACGCCTGCCTCGCCGCTGCTCCGTCCTATGACATCGTCGTCAACCTCGGCGACATCGTCGGCTACGGCGCCAGCCCCAATGAGGTCACGGATCGTTCCCGCTCCTTGGGTAAGATTTTCGTGCGAGGCAATCACGACAAGGCCGCTACGGGACTCATGGAACTCGATGACTTCAATCCCATGGCCGCCGCTGCCGCCATGTGGACGCGCGACGAACTGACTCCTGAAAACCTGGAATGGCTGCGCGCCCTGCCCCATGGCCCGGTCACCCTGCCAGATTTTCCGCAGGTGCAGCTCGTTCATGGCTCTCCCAACGATGAAGACGAATACGTTGTCTCGCTCGGCGACGCGCTCGCCCCGCTCATCGCCCTGAACATCCCACTTACATTTTTCGGACATACCCACTTGCAGGGCGGATTCTTCGCCAACGGTTCTGGCGCCGACGGCTTCCGTCCCGAGTACCGGACTGTGGGCCAAGCCGAGTCTGTGCCACTGCAGCTGAAGCCGAATGCGCGTTATCTGATCAATCCCGGCTCTGTCGGCCAGCCTCGCGATGGCGACTGGCGCGCCGCCTTTGCACTGTTTGACTCTGACGCGCAAGTCATTTACTTCCACCGCACGCCCTATAACCTGAAGGGCGCGCAGGATCGCATCTTCGCCGCCAGCCTGCCCCCGCGCCTTGCGACACGGCTCGCTGCAGGACGGTGACCTTGTCTCTGTGAAACTCTGTGCCCTCTGTGGTTGAGCCTTTTCTTAAAATCTTTTATTGACCACAGAGGACACAGAGTTTCACAGAGGACGTACACTCACATCATGCCCCTGCACGCAGGCACCAAACATCTATTCGAATCTCGCGACAATCCGACCGCGCACTACCTTATCGCCCATAGCGACGGAGGCGCGCGCGGCAATCCCGGTCCGGCGGGCTACGGCGTCGTCATTCAGGACGAATCCGGGCGCAAGGTCGCCGCGCTGAGCGAATATCTCGGGCACCAGACCAACAACTTTGCCGAGTATCAGGGCCTGATCGCCGCCCTCGAATACGCGATCAAGCATGGCCCCAAGGCGCTCAAACTCATCAGCGACTCCGAACTGCTGGTGCGCCAGATCAAAGGCATCTACAAGGTGAAGAATGCCACGCTGAAGGACTTGCACGCGCGTGCGAAAGAGTTGATCGCCCAGCTGGATTGGTTCTCCATCGGCCACGCCCTCCGCGAGCACAATCAGGAAGCCGACCGTCTGGCGAACGAAGCGATGGATAAGGGCATGGGCCGGAAGTAAGGTTTGACTACTTTCCTCCGTGTCATCCCGAGCGGAAGCAGGGACCTGGGTTCTTGCCTCTGCCATCACCGGTGCCGCTGCGGGCAAATACCAAGATCCCTCGCTGCGCTCGGGATGACAACGAGGAGAGGATAGCTCGAAGCTATTCCGCCGCCGAAGTATGGTCGTGCACGATCTTCCATCCATCGGGAAACTTCCGAAACACCAGCGTGAACAGCCCATGCGGCGTCTTGCCATCCGGCATGGTCAAATGCCACTCGCCCCGGACGAACGCCGCGTCCGCTCCCAGCATCTCGATGCGCATATTTGAAAATTCCAGTTTGCCCATCTCATGCCCGGGGCTGGCATACCTCGCGCGATAGCGATCGATCGTCGCCTGCCACCCGTGCTGCTCCTGCCCTGCCGAGAAAAACGTCAGCTCCGGGGAGTTCCAATAGCCGGTCATGAAAGCATCAAGGTCGTGCCGGTTCCACACATCCTGCTGCATGCGCAGAACCTGCTCGACTGCGGACTTTCCGTCGGCGGAAGTCGAATTCTCGGTCGCTGGCTGCGCAGGTGCTCTCCCTGCAATCAAACAAACAAAAAACACCAAACGAATAAGCGGAACGTTCTTCATGGTCCTCCCCGGTAACTAGGCGTTACACCGTTTTCTTCGCGTACTCAGCGGCCTTTCTCTGCGAACTTTGCGGTAAAAGCTTTTGAATTTGCCGCTGTTCAATGCGCCTCTTCCGCCGCCGGCGCCGCGTCCGGCGTGTCCACCTTCTGCGCCACAGCGTGCGAAGATGCCGGCGGCGGCTGAAAGTCTCCCGCATCCTTCCCCGCCATCGCCACCGTCATGAAGTTCATCCAGATGGGCAGTGCTGCGTGCGCGCCCGTCTCCTTTGCGCCCAGCGATTTCTTCTCGTCGTAGCCCACCCACACGCCGCACGTCATCGTCGGAGTGAATCCCACGAACCACGCGTCGGTGAAATCGTTGGTAGTCCCGGTTTTACCCGCCGCCGGAAAAGGCAGTTTCGACGCCGCAGTCGCCGTCCCGTGCAGCACCACTTCGCGCAGCATCGAGGTCATGATCCGCGCCGTGCGCTCGCTGATGACATCCTTGACCTCGGGAAAATCTTCTTCGAGCACTCGGCCCTCATAGTCGGTGACACGCGTGAGGTAACGCGGCGTCACCCGCACGCCGTCGTTGGGAAACACACTGTAAGCGGTCGTTTGCTCGCTTAGCGTAATTTCCGCCGACCCCAATGCCACCGGCAGATACGGCGGCAATTTCGCCGTAATGCCAAAGCGCCCGGCATAGTCGATCACCGTTTTGATCCCGACTTTATTCGCGAGCTTCAGCGCCGGCATATTGCGCGACTGCGCCAGCGCCCGCCGCAATGTGATGATGCCTTCGAACTTTTCATCGTAGTTGTGCGGCGAATACGGTCCCGACGGCGTCTCGAAAATTACCGGCTCATCCAGAATGGTGTCATCGGGGCTCGCGCCTCCATCGATGACCGTCGTGTAAACGTACGGCTTGAACGACGATCCCACCTGCCGCAGCGCCTGCGTGGCGCGGTCGAATTTTGATTCATTGAAGTCGCGCCCGCCCACCATCGCCTTGATGCCGCCGGTAATGTTGTCGAGCGCGAGCAGCGCGCCCTGCGCTCCGGAATCCTGCTCTAGGCTGACGCGAGCCGCACCATTCGCGCCCAGCGTGAGAATCTTTACGTAACAGATGTCGCCGGTCTTGAGAATGCTAGCCAGCTTCTGTCCGGTCCACGCAACATCTGCCTGGCCGATGGCCGCTGTATATCGGCCGAATTTCAGCGTGGCAATTCCCGTTCCCGCAGACGTTACTAGCGCGTGAACAAATCCGCCAACTTCCGACTCATCGTCCCAATCGGGATGCGAATACTTCTCAAGCACCATTCCCTCAGCGACGTTCTCTAAATGCCCCTTCCACCCGTGACGCCGTTCATACGCAGCCAACCCATCGAGCACTGCCTGATTCGCTGCCCGCTGCAGCTCCACATCAAGCGACGTATAAACCTTTAGCCCGCCCTCATGGACTTGGTCCGCTCCATATTTTCCTTCTAGATAGCGACGGATTTCTTCCACAAAATACGGTGCCAGCGAGTTCGGATCGTGTGCTAGATGCAGCGTCAGCGGCGCCGAGCGCGCCACATCCGCCTGCGCGGCAGTGATCTTGCCATCTTCGAGCATGGCATTGATCACCAGATTCCTCCGCTTCTGCGCGCGATCAGGATGGTTGATCGGCGAATACACCGTCGGTCCCTTCGGCAAACCCGCCAAAAGCGCGGCCTCTTCGATGGTCAACTGTTTCGCGGGTTTGCTGAAGTAGTACTCCGAAGCGGCTTCAAACCCGTACACGCCATGCCCAAGAAAAATCTGGTTGGCATAAAGCGTAAAAATTTGAGGCTTGGTAAAGTGGCGCTCAATCTGGATCGCCAGCATCGTTTCCTGCACCTTGCGATGAAACGACCGGTCAGGCGACAGAAACAGATTACGCGCTAGTTGCATCGTCAGAGTCGACGCGCCCTGTACCTTGCCGCCCGATTCCACATCGCGATACGCCGCGCCCACGATGCGCCAGAAGTTGATGCCGGAGTGGCGGTAAAAATCCTTATCTTCAATCGAAACCAGTGCATCGCGCAACACCGGTGGGAAATCTTCGTAGCTCGCGACCACACGCCGCTGTAGCGCGAACGAGCCGATTACGCGCCCATGATCGTCATAAATTTCAGTCACGGAACTCGGCCGGTAGGCTTCCAGAGCTTCGACTTGCGGCAAGTCGGTGGTGTAGACGAGCAGCAGTCCGGCGGTCGCGCCGACCAGTGCAGAAACCAAAACCAGCAGGCCAAACAACACTCGGCCCACCAGCTTGCGTCCGCCAATCTCGACCTCTGGAAGATTTTCGTAGAGGGACTTCATGAGCAGTCGAGGTCAGGATAGCACCTCGACCATAAAGCCTTCGTTCTTCGGATTGAGAAAGGTGTAAGTAAAAGAAATCGCGCGCCTAAGCGCGCGATGGTTAGATCAATTGCAAAATCGGCTTTAGCTGCTGCGGCTCTTCAGCACTTCCAGAGCCTTGTTCAGCTGGTCATCCACCGGGCTTTTCGGCTTTTCATCCTGGTCCGGTGTAGCAGTTGCACCGTCACCATCGCCGTCGTCCACACCGACGCCATCGTCAGCATCTGCGACGACCACATTTGGCGTGATTGCCGCATCTTGAATCGCCTTCCCACTCGGTGAATAATACTTCGCTACTGAAAGAATCAGCGCGCCACCATCCGGGAGATCAATCGTCTTCTGCACCGAGCCGTCGCCGAAAGTCTTGTCGCCGACCACGTCGCCGCGCGCATTCTCCAGAATCGCCGCCGCAACGATTTCCGCCGCGCCGGCAGTGCTCTTATTCACCAGCAACGCGAGCGGCAGCGAGGTAATCGCCTTCGACGGATCGGCATTGAACGCTTCCCGCGGATACTTCTGCCCCTGCAAATACGTAATCGTTCCGTGGTTCAGGAACAGATTCGCAGTTGCGACGCCTTCGTTTTCGTCGCCCTCTGCGCAATTGCGCAGGTCGAGCAGAATCTTCTTCGCTCCCGAGTGCTCCAGCGCCTTCACCTTCGACGCGATCTCCTGCGCCTTGCCCTTGGTCAGAGCTTCGGCCTTCACGTAGCCGACGCCATCTTCCATCACTTTGTCGGACACCGCCGGAATGCTCACGATCTCGCGCGTGATGACAATTTTCTGCGGCTCTGCCTTGCGCGCGCGCACCACAGCAACGTTCAAGTTCGATCCGGGGGGACCGGCCAGCAGGTTGCGAATCTCGGGCAACGACATTTCTCGCGTGCTCTGCCCTTCAATCGATTCGAAAATATCGGTCGGCTCGATGCCAGCTTTTTCAGAGGGCGATCCCGGCAGCACCGCGACGACATCAGCATAGCCGAAGCGCTTCGAAACTACGGCTCCGATCCCGGCCTTCGATTCTGTCTTGTGCGTCTTGTACACCCGATATGCGTCAGCCGACATATAGCTCGAATTTGAGTCAAGCGACTCCAACAGGCCATGCAACGCGCCGTCCGTTACCTTCGGGATGTTCGGCTCTTCGACATATTCCTGCTGTACGCGCGAGAGCACTTCGCTGTAGACCTGCAGTTGGCGATAAGAACCGTCGTTCGACGAGGCGTGTACGCCTCCCATCGAACCCACGACGACGAAGACAAGTACGGCAAAAGAACTGACAAGGATCGCTGCTTTGGTTTTCATGGACATCAATTTGACCGTTTTCCGGAAGGGGATACTTCCTCAGGAAGTGCTTCCATTATATCGCGATAGATGCGGCTTTCATCCCGTAGGCTGCTTGATTTTGTGCCTCTTCGGTAACGCCAGCCTGCAGCCGCCAAAAATCCGGCCACCTCACTCAGTGTTTGGACGTGCGAAAAACCCCTCTGTCATCACGAATGAACTTACGTCAGCCCAGACGCAACAAAACAAACCATCTAGCGTTACTGTCCCGGCCTGAATCCAATGGTCAGATTGGTCTGCACCGAAACCGGCCGCCCGTTCATGATGTAGGGCTTGAACTTCCACTGCTTCACGCCGTCGATGGCCGTCCGGGCAAACGCCAGCGATCCCTGCAGGAACTTTGCGTCCTGCACCGTACCGTCACGGCCAATCAGAACTTGCAGTATCACCGCGCCTTGCTGTCCTTTTGCGTTCGCGGGATAAGCAATCGCCGGCTGATCGGTTAACAACGCGCGCTCAGTCGCTTCGGGCACTGCAACTGGCTCGATCGAAGGCAGCGCAGTTTCCGGAGCTTTGTTGCCGCTGGCATCCGGAGTCATGGAAGCCATTTGTGATTTCAAACTTGAAGGAATCGGTGGGCCGGACGATATGGCCGCTGGCCGCGGCTGCGGATTCTTTGGCGGTGCTGGCGGAGTTGCAACCGGAGTCACTGAAGCAGGTGCAGGATCTGACGCAGGCAAAGATACGATGTTCGCGGGCGAAGGCCCTGCCGCAGTTCCACTAGTTTGTGCAGCCGGTTGTGTCGTTGTCGGTGGCGCTTGGATGTTCGGAGTAGGGGTGTCCGGTGCTGGACTGCTCTGGTTGTTTGGGACCTGATTGTTCTGTGTCTGAGTTGAAGTTTGTCCTGCGTCAGGACTCTGCGCCGGATCGCCCGTATTCGCTCCTGCGTCGGCGGGCGTTAAATTCGGATCTGCAATCGGCCCATTGTTAGGCTTCTTCGCTGTCGGATCAACCATGGGCGTGACGCGAATCTGAGATGGATCCGTTGTCGCGTCCGGAATGTTTTCCGCGACTGGCAGTTTGTACTCGTCGCCGGCGCGGCCAAAATTTTCATGGGACGCAGGTGCTTGCGCCGGAGTCGCCGGCTGCGGATTCAGCCACGTATGCAGGGATTGCCGCTCTTGTCCCAACAATTTTTTCCACTGCGGATGCCACGGCGCCTGCGGAGCAGTCATTACCGCGCAGCCAACCAGTACAAACGCGAAAATGATCGCGCCTTTCCCAAGCCGCGTCCGCGGGCGTTCGCTCTTGCCCGGAGTCTCGCCCTCTGCAATATAAGCGAACAGCTCTGCCGCAGCTTTTTTCTCATGTTCCTTCGGCTCCGCCGTTGCTTCAGACATCGTGTCTAGCTTCGCAGGTGCAGGCTGCGATGGAGTCTGTTCAAAGCCAAGCAACTCCGGCTTCGACGGGGGAACTGGCGCTTGTGACTGCGCGGGTGGCGACGCTGCCGCGACTGCACGGTGCTTTAAATACCACTCCAACCCGCGCGGCTCATCAGGCGCAGGTGGAAGCACTGTTGCTTCCTGCGGTTTTTCTTGCAAAACTGCCGACGCCATCGGCTCCAGGTCCTTGAGCGCGTCCACTTCCTGCGCCGCCGATTGCTCCAGAGACTTCTGCATTTCCGACTCAGTATCGATCTGCGTTGCCGGCGCGGCCGATTGCAGAAATTCGCCCGCACGCAAAGTCGCATCATTCGTCGGTAGGCTGGCCGCAACGCTCGAAGTCGAAGCAATCCCAACTCCCGCCGCAGCCGCCTGTGCTGCCGATTCACGCGCGCGCAGCAAATCGCGTGCTCGGGTCAGCGAATCTGTAACTTGTTTGACCTGGATTGGCTTTTTTAAAATCGAATTCGCACCCGCCTGCAGCACCTTCGGAACACCTGCATCCTCGCTCACAATGGCCAGCGTCAGCGGGCGTTCGGTAAGTTTGCGCTCGCGTGCGGCTGCAAGCAAAGTGCCTGCTTCCGGCTGTTTGTCCCAATCCACAATGACGATCTGCAATGATTCCTTGCAGACTTTTTCGACCGCGGTAACCGCTTCGGAGCAGTGCTCTCCCTCGACACCGAGGTCCGCCAGAGCCTGGCAAATTGGCTCAATCGTCCCCGGATCTGAGGAGAACAAGACGCAGCGAAGGGCCATGCCTCTCCAGACTAGGAGGCCAAGTAACCGCGAGCAAGATTACCGAGGTGGCTTTGCCTACGCCCGACGCACTATCCCAAGGTGCATGTACTAATGGAACATCGCACCGGCTCAGTAGGGCCGGCATCCTGCCAGCTGTCGCGAGAGCCTGCCTGAGCGTAGTCGAAGGGGCGTCTCGCCTCGCCGGGGAGCGGGACACACGTTCAGACGACGGCGCTACACTGGACAAACATGCTCGAACAAAACTATTGGCTGACGACCACCGACATACTCGTCCCGGACGCCACCCGCCCACTGCCCAAGGTCGTCGATGTAGCCGTAATCGGCGCCGGATTTACAGGACTTTCTGCCACGCGCACGCTCGCCAAACGCAGCGCGAAGGTCGCAGTCCTCGAATCCGAGACTATCGGCTGGGGAGCCAGTTCTCGTAACGGAGGCATGGTCCTCACAGGCTTGAAGCTCGGCGTGAACAAACTGATCTCAATGTACGGGCGCGAGCGCACCGCGCGCATGTATGCCGCTTCACTTGCCACCATCGATTGCGTGGAGCTGATCGTTCGCGAAGAAGGGATTGATTGCAATTTCTCCCGCTGCGGACACCTGGAGGTTGCCTGCAAGCAGAAACACTTTGACGATTACGCACGCCAGGCCGAAGTCATCGAACACGAATTCAATCACGAGCTGCGCGTGGTCCAGCGCCACGAACTGAGCGCAGAGATCGGCTCGACCATCTACTACGGCGGCATGGTCGATGAAGTCAGCGCGGGATGCAATCCCGCCCGTTATGTCGCAGGACTCGCCCGCGCAGCCATGAAGGCGGGTGCTGAAATCTTCGAGCACACACGCGTTCAGACGATCACGCGCGACACACGTGCGGGAGAATTGGGATGGAAGATCTCCACCTCACGCGGCCCACTCTGGGCGCACGAAGTCTTCGTCGCTACCAGCGGATATACCGGTGCATGCACGCCCGCACTTCAAAAAAGAATCATCCCCATCGGCTCGTTCATCATTGCGACGGAAATTTTGCCCGCTCCGCTGGCCCACGAACTCAGCCCGCGCAACCGCATGATCTACGACTCGAAGAATTATCTTTACTACTACCGGCTGACTCCTGACCGACGCATGTTATTCGGTGGCCGGGCTGCGTTCTTTCCCGAGAACAATCGGACCATCCGTCGCAGCGCCGAAATTCTGCGCCGCGGCATGATTAGCGTCTATCCACAACTCGCCGATGCCAAAATCGATTTCGCCTGGGGAGGCACGCTCGATTTCGCCTTCGACATCATGCCCCACGCCGGCCAGCTCGACGGCATGTACTATGCCGTCGGATACGCCGGCCACGGCGTCGCCATGGCTACGTATCAAGGCCAGGAGATCGCTGAACTTATGGCGGGAGACAAACCGGAAAATCCCTTCGTCGGCATTCCCTTCCCCGGTGCGCCGCTGGGCCTCTACAACGGCAAACCGTGGTTCCTGCCCTTGGCCGGAGCGTGGTACAAGTTTCTGGACTGGGTGACGTAATCCTCAGTTCTTGTCATTCCGAGCGAAGCAAGGAATCCCTAGAACCTCCGCGGACCTGCTGACAGTTTCCGCCGCCGGCGTCGCGCATCACCAATTACAATTTTCGTTATCGATGATCTCCCGTTCCGACGACTACGTTGAATATTGTCGCGAGACAGCGAAGAATGCCCGTGATTTGCACGATCTCGCATTGCGAGGCCGCGACAAAAAAGAAATTACGCGACTCATCCACGAGCACATCGTCGACGCGGTCGAACTTCGCCCCGACGACGACCTTGTCGACATCGGTTGTGGAGACGGCATCCTGCTTCGCATGGCCCAGGAGATCGGCGCGCACAGCGCTCTCGGCCTTCTCGCTACAGACGAAGAAGTCGCTCTGGTACGCCGAACCGGCCTCAACGTAAAGCAGGGATTCACTCATCAGCTCCCAATTTCCGATGCGGTTGCATCCGTGGTGGTCTGCAACAACGTTCTCCTCATCGTTCCGCGCGACAAAATTGCAGCCAGCCTGCGGGAAATCTGCCGCATCGCCCAGCCCGGCGCCCGCATTTTCATTGGCGAGATCCCTTTCGTCGAACAGCAGGATCCCACGCCGCAATTCCAGACCCGTGGTGAACTGCTCTCTCACCTCTACCGCAAGCACGGATTGAGGACGTGGTTCGGGATGTTGCGCAGAATGGCCTGGTGGCAAATCAGTGGGAAGCCAGCGATCGTTCATCCCGGCACTGCCGTTTCTTTCTTCGCAACGTCCGAGGAGTTTGTTGAGCTAGCGCAAACTGCAGGCATGGAAATTGTCCGCTACTGGCGAAGTGATCACATCACCACTCGCAACAACTACCTGTTACGGAAACCTGCGAACCAGGCATGTTTACCGGCTGCTGGTTGACTGTGCTCACCCGGCCCACTGCGCAAAGTCCACCACTTCGCGTTCGGCCCAACGCCCATCGTCTCCTGGCACGCCATTCCGTTGTCCGATAAAAGCGCAATGCCCTCCGTCGTGGGTTTCGACGTAATTGATATTCGGATTTGCGGCGATCCGCCGCCGGGTTTCCTCCTCCACTCGAATGAACGGATCATTCGCGGCATGGATAATCAACGCAGGAACCGCGATGCGATCGACCACATTGGCGGCCGCGGCCCGTGCGTAATAATCATCAGCGCCGGTGAACCCGCAATAGTGCGCTGTAATTCGATCGTCAAATAATCGCAGACTCGACACACCTCGCAGGCGCGACGCATCAAACTCTTTCGGAAACAATTTCGCCTTGGTCCGAAACCTCCGAAACAACTGCACCATAAAATAGAGTTCGTAAATGCGATTCTTCGGCTCGTGCAGCGCATCGGCCGACGCTGCCAGATTCATCGCCGGACACACAGCCGCCACCGACCGAAACTCCGCCGGTCCATCGCTTCCCCACTCGCCGGCGAGTTTCAGAACCAGATTCCCGCCCATGGAGAACCCGATCAGCGCGAAGCGCGACACTCCGTCGTGCTCGACCACACTGCGCGCTACAGCCGCCACATCGCCTGACAAGCTGGAATTGTAGAGAGTTGGCGCGAAATGATCCATCCCGCCACAGTTGCGCTGGTTCATGAGCATGACGTTCATCCCGGCGGCAAGCCCACTGCACGCGATCCCGGTCATGTACTGCGAATCGCTCGATCCCTCGAGGCCATGCACTACGATCAGAGTGAGCGCTTTCCGCCGGGCTTCGTCGTTCTTTTTCTCTTTGCTCTGCCAATAACACCAGCAACGAACTTTTATTCCCGGCGCAACCTCGACCAGCCGTTCCTCGGCCGGCGGCAGATGAATTTTTCTTGGAATCAGAAAGCTCGCGATGGTCTGCACATGTCCACCCCGCAGCCACCGATGCGAACGGAATGGCACGCGACCTCTCCACAATCCTGGCGCGGTTACTAAAGCTTCGCCCGGAGGATCAGAAATTTGCGAACTCTTCACAAATTGATTCTAATAGAGAAGATTCGGGGAACCAGAACGAGGAGTTTAACTCATGCCCATCTTTGAATACGTCTGCAAAGAATGCCATCATCAGTTCGAAGCTCTTGTCTACGGCAAAAAAAAAGCCGAGTGCCCCAAGTGCCACACCAAGAAACTCGAATCACAACTCTCGGTCTTCGCCGTCTCAGCGAAAGGATCATCCACGTCGGCATCGTCAACTGGCGCCTGCGGATCCTGCGGCGATCCGCGCGGCCCCGGCGCCTGTTCCCTTGGCGACATGAACTAGCTGTTTTTAGGATCAACTCCTTTCCCAAGACTATTGGAGCATTGGCCGCAGCAATCTGCTGTTCTTTTGCCGCTTGTTTCGCTGAGCGTGACGCCGGGTGCAGTACCGCGTCGAGCCACATTCAAATATTTATCGCGTAAGCGGCCATGCCCTCCACAAAATACTCCGGCACAATCCACAAGTCCGCATGCTTGCTTCACAGGATATACACAGCCTGCCAGACGTTCCCGCTTGCGCGAAACACGCCGTTGGGTGCAAAGTCGAAATAGAACTTGTAGGAACAGCCGCCCTCGGCTGTCCGGTCGAGCGAAGCTCGACAGGTATTGGCGAAAAAGCAGAGATTTGTAGAGTCTTTAAAAAACAAACATAAAGGATTCGAAGTGATCAAGGCCCCGGCAGATATTTGCCCGTTGTGTGAAGGTACCGGCTGGAAAACCGTGTCTGGCGGCTCGCGCAGCGATCGCAGTATGACCGAACGTCGTGTCACACGCTGCGATTGCCAACTGCGGGCGCGGGCACAATCGCTTTTGACCGCGGCGCGGATTCCGCGACGTTACGAGCATTGTGAGCTCGCCAATTACGACACAGATTTCCCTGGCGCTCACCCGTCGCTGGCATCGGCCCGCCTCTTGGCTTCAAAGTTTGTCCAGGAATACGATCCGCGCGACGGCACAGGTCTGTTGATCACTGGGGAGATTGGCACCGGCAAAACCCACTTGGCCGTCGGGGTCGTCAAGGAACTTGTCCTCGGACGAGGGATTGAGTGTCTTTTTTACGATTACCGCGAACTTCTCAAAGAGATTCAGAACTCCTACAACGCCTCTGCTCAAACCACCGAACTGGATGTGCTACGTCCCGTCTTTGAGACCGACATCCTAGTCCTTGATGAATTAGGCGCAGTGAAGCCAACGGAATGGGTTGCTGACACCGTGAGCCTGATCCTAAACAGCCGCTACAACGAAAGTCGGGCGACAATCATCACAACGAACCTGCCCAACCTAGGGCCGGGAAAATACCGGAACGGCCTACACAGCAGAAGCCGCGAAGCGGCGGAACAAACGCAGCAAGACAAAACGCTCGGAGATCGAATCGGCGAAGCTATGCGCTCCCGGTTGCATGAGATGTGCCGCATTGTCGAAGTGAAGGGCGGTGATTTCCGTCAGGGTGCGCGTAAAGCAAGATTCGCATAGCCGTCTCATCGTTTCGGCATCGCAACGCCTTAGCTCCTGCGGCTCAACTCCCACTAGAATGAATTCGTGCTGACTGAGTGCATCGAATTCCAGCCCGAACGCGACTCTGAAATCTTCGCCACGATTCCGGGCACTCCGGCTGTTTTCCTGCTGCGCGGCCAAGATGCGCAATCCGAGCCCTACGTCAGCAAGACCGCCAACCTTCGGCGTCGGCTGCAACGCCTGCTCGGCCCACCAGACGAACGTACAAAGAAACTCAACCTGCGTGATCGCGTTCGTTTGGTCGAATATTCGCTCACCGGCTCAGATTTCGGGTCCAGTTTTCTCCTCTATCAGGTTCTGCGCTCGAGTTTTCCGAAGACATACTCCAAACGTCTCCGCTTCCGCTTCGCACCGTTTGTCAAGTTGCATCTCGAAAACGAATATCCACGCGCCTCGGTCACCACGCGACTTGGCCGCCTCAACGGGCACTCGCTTTACTACGGCCCGTTCGTCTCCCGCGTTGCCGCCGAGAAATTCATGAATGATTCGCTCGACTTCTTCAAGATGCGGCGCTGCATCGACGATTTGCATCCCGATCCCAAATTCCCCGGCTGCATCTATTCCGAGATGAAGATGTGCCTCGCCCCATGCTTCAAGGGATGCACGGATGAGGAATACGCCAAAGAAGTAAACCATGTGCAGACCTACTTCGATTCAACGGGAGACTCGTTGCTCCGCGAGTTGTCCGCCGAAAGAGAAGCGGCTTCCACCAATCTGGCATTTGAAGAAGCAGCCACAATCCACGTGCGTATAGAAAAATTAAAGCCAGTCGTGAGCCAGCTTCCTGAAATCGTCCAGCGCCTCGACCGTCTTTCGGCGCTCATGATCCAGCCCAGCCACATTGCTGGTTGCGTTGCGCTCTTCCGCATCGATTCTGGACGAATTTCTGGCCCGGTTCAGTTCAGCATCCAGCCAGCAGATCAAACTAAATCACAATCGATGGAATCGCGGGTGCAAGAGTGCGCGCATTCCCTTGCATTCGCCAAAGCGAAATCAACTCTAGAGACAATGGAGCACCTCGCCCTGCTCAAGCGCTGGTATTATCGCGGAACTCGTACAGGCGAAATCTTCTTTGCCGACACGAAAGGAGAGCTGCCCATGCGCCGCGTCGTTCGAGGCATCTCGCGCGTCTTTCGAGGCGAGACAGCCTTGGAATCCGGCACACTACCAGAAAAATAGCTAATAAGCCGTCTCCGGAGGCGCTTAGTCGTGGGCTGCGTTCCGCACTGGCAACGCGCATACCGCGCCTTCGGTGAAATTCTCTCCTTCAATGCCAAATGCGTGATCGAAGCGTGCCCGATAATTCTCCCACGCGATCGCTGAGGTCAGTTCGACTAGTTCAGCTTCGTTGAATCTTTCGCGCAGACGTGAGAACAGCGCGTCGGGGACTTCGACGGGAGTACGAGTCATGGCGTCGGCATACTGCAAAACCAGCCGTTCAAGCTCTGAAAAATTGAAATCGTTGCGATACTGGTTCAGATTGGCGATCTGTTCGACCGTGATTCCATTTGCCCTGCCTACGGCAGAGCCGATGTCGATTCAAAACGGGCAGCCTACCAACGTAGCAACGCGAAGCTCGGCCAGTCCCTTCAGTTTGTGATCGATTAGCTTCGTCCCCATCTGTGACTGCTCCATCTGCAGATACCCCCAGAAAACCTTGCCGTGGTGCGCCGTCACCTGAATGGGCATGATCACGCGCCCGAGCCTGCGCTGCGTCAGCCAATAGACCAGTCCGACAAACAGCCGGCGAAGCGGGCCGCCCTGATTGCGGGGAGCGCCTGGAATGCGCGCCATAAGGCCTCCTTCGTAGAATTCCGGATTCACTATTTATGATTCACTGCGGGTTGGGACGGTTCATTTCTTCCTGCAGCTTTGCGAGGAGCTGCGCCCGCTGCTCTGTGCTCAACTCGCGCCGCAATTCTTCCAGCGCCAGCGCGACAATGTGGTAGTGATGCGCACCGGCGTACTTAGGATCGGCGGTAATTTCCAGCCAGAGCTTGTGCATCAGCTCGACATCCTGTGGGCGCATGCGGGGCGTGTGCGGGCCGAGCAAATATTCGCGGATCGACCCATCGGGAGAGCACACTTCCAAAGTCAACCGTGGCCTCGGCTCGGGCAACCGCTCCCAGGCATCGCCGGTAAGCTTGGCCTGCTCGTCAGCGGTTAGCTTGTTGGAGAGACCACAGATCACGCGGGAGGAATCCAAGCGCTGGGCGGTCACCATGATGGCTTCGAATACGTCGGTTGCAGGGACCACCAGAAGCGAAATCGGCTTGCCTTCTTTTTCCGCGACTGCAACGGCAGCGGTGAAAAGCTCCTGCTCATAGTGATCGAAGACCTGAGTCGCATCGAAGACTGTGCTACCGCTGAAGGTGTGCTCGCGATGGTAGAGGCGCGCGCTCATGACGACTACGTCCTGCTTGCCGGTGTGGGTGTGGCCGAGCACATGGCGCAAATAATAGAGATTGCGGGGATCGCGCACTGCGACCAGAACGTTGCCCGGTCGCACACCCATGGCGCCACTGCCCAGTTCCTGATTGCCATAGACACGAAACTGGTCGAGCTGCTCCGGCTTGCCGTGGCGTTCTTTGGTGACGTGGCGCTCAGACAACGTGAAGATTGTGAAGAAAAATACACTGAACACGATGCCCGCTATCGTGGCCTGATACTTAGTGAACAAGTTCACGACTGCGGTCATGAAGAGCACGGCCGAGATGACCAGCAGGCCCAGTGGAATTTCAGTCTTGCCGATATGCAGGTTTCCGGGCACTTTCCATTCGCGGTTGCCGGGCTCGGTAAAGCGCAGCACCAGCACCGCGAGGGACTTCATAGTGAAGCTCCAGATCACGCCGAAGGCGTAGAGCGCGGCCAACTGGTAGACGTCGCCGCGGCTCAGGATGATGGTGAGCAACTGCATGGCGACAATCAGATTGATAATGCGATAGCTGGTGCCGAAGCGGTGGTGCGGTTTCTGGAACCAACTCGTCAGCACGCCATCTTCGGCGACACGATTGAGGACGCCGTTTGCGCCAACGATGGACGTATTCTGCGCGCCTGCCAGAATGAGCACGCCCACCAGTACCACAAAACCGTGAAAGAGCAGCTTCGGCACTTCCGCGCCTGGCAAATACATCGCAATGCCGCCGATCAGGTTTGCGAAATAGTTCGGCCGGACGCTGTCGGGAATGATCATCACCGCGAAGAACGAAACCAGAGATGTGAACAGCAGGCTGTAGATGAAAATTACCAGCCCGGTCTTCTCCAGGTTCTTCAGCTTGGGATGCTCGATTTCTCGGTTCACCTGCGCCAGCGTTTCCTCGCCACTCATGGCCAGTACCGAGTGTCCGAAGCCGACGAAGACGATGATCCAGGTCAGGTGCGCGAACCAGGTTCCGTTGAGCCAGCCCAGCGAATCTTTGTTCAGCGGAATCGCGCCAGCCGGGCTGAACGGACTCGGCGGTAGCTGAACAGGGGCGCGAAGAACAGCAACCGTGCACCAGAGGATCAGAATCACTACCATCACGGTGGTAATGATCATGATCTGCAGAGCGCGGGAGCTGGATTCGTGGATGCCCTGCGTGTTCTTCCACCAGAAGTAGATCACGACCAAAACTGCCAGCCCAGCCGCGAAGTGGTCGTCAGAAAAATTTAGTGGCCGATGCGCGTAAATGCCGAGGTCTTTGATGAAACCGGCGAGATATTGCCCAGCCGACACCGCGCTGATCGGGCCCGTCAGAACGTAGTCGAACAGCAAGGCCGAAACCGAAAACTTGGCCAGGCCACCGCCCATAGCCTCTTTGACTACGCGGTAGACGCCGCCGCGCACAAACATACTGCTCGATTCGATATAGAGCGCGCGCACGGCGTAGCTGAACAGCATGACTGCGAGGATGAACCAGGGAGCGCTCTTGCCGATGACTTTTTCGGCGTCGCCGCCTGCGTAGTACGCGGAGGAGGCCAGGTCGGAGAGAACAATGGCGGAGGCCCGCCAGAAGGAGATGAAGGTCAGCATCACCGTAGTGGCGACGAAGACCTTTACTGCCGGTTTGGATCCCTCAGCCGATGTGGCCATTCTTCAGATGATTGCGTGTAAGAGCGTATGAGGTAAACCAATTGAAGATAGCATAGGGCTGGCCGAATCGCTCCTCCTGCCTGCCGGCCACGTTCAGGGCAGAGTCACTTCCCTTGTTGTTCCTTAATCCACTTGTCAGTACGGACTTCGAGCATATCGAGCGGGAGCGTGCCGCCGTCGAGTATTTCGTCGTGAAATTTGCGGATGTCAAACTTCGGACCTAATTCTTTTTGCGCCCGTTCCCGTAGTTCACGAATCTTGAGTTGTCCGAGCTTGTAACTGAGCGCTTGAGCAGGCCACGAGATATAGCGGTCAGTTTCTGTCTGAATTGTGGGTTCATCGACCGCACCGGATTTGCGGAAGAAATCCACCACCTGCTCGCGGCTCCATCCCTTGGCGTGAATGCCGGTGTCGACGACCAGGCGCACGGCGCGGAAAAGCTCCGACGAAAGCCGTCCGTAGTCAGAGACAGGATCCTGATAGAAGCCCACCTCTTTCCCAAGTTGCTCCGCGTAAAGCGCCCAGCCTTCGATGTAGGCATTGAAGCCGAGACCGTGCAACCGGAACTTCGGCAGGCCCTCAAGTTGCTGCTGCACCGAAAGCTGCATGTGATGTCCGGGGATGCCTTCGTGGTAGGCGATGGCTTCGTTGTCGATGAGCGAGCGTTCGGCAAACTTTGAAGTGGCGACAACGACGCGGCCGGGGCGCTTGCCATCAGGTGTGCCGGTCACGTAGTGGGTCATTGCGGACGCCTGAAATTCCGGAATGGCCTCCACCGTCACGGGCGATTTCGGCAGCAGCGTGAACAGTTCAGGGAGCTTCGGTTCCATCTGCGCGATGTAGTGGCGAAATTCGTCGAGGATCTGTTCGGACGAGGTCGGAATGTATTTGGGATTGTTCTTCAGTGAAGCCCGGAAGGAAGCGAGATCAGGGAATCCCTCTTTCTTGGCGATAACCAGCATCTCGGCTTCGATGCGATCGATCTCGCGCAGACCAAGTTGATGAATCTCGTCTGGCGTCATGTGCGTCGTTGTGCGCGCATAAATGTCATTCTCATACCGCTTCTGACCGTCGGGCAAAGAAGTAATCGACAAGGTCGTTCGCCCCTGAGGAGCGTATTCGGTGCGAATAAAGTCGGCGTATTTCTTGTACGCGGGCAGAACTTCGTTGTTGATTGCGTCAGTGATGGCCTGAGTCAGACGCTTCTGATCTTCCGCCGAAATGCTGGCAGGATATTTTTTCGTCGGCTGGAGGAACGGGTCAGCGGAGATAATGCCTTCACACTGCCCGGGGACTTTTTCGGCGATGAACCGCACCGGCATCAGCTTGTCTTTCATGCCAGCGCGTAGAACTTCTGTGCTCTGGCTGAGCGCGCGTGGGATCTGGTGTAGCCGCGAAATGTAGTCTTCATAATGCTTGACGGAATCAAGAGGCACCGACAGCGGCAGATCGGCCAGGTTCGTATGGATGCCAGCCTGGGTGTTGATGGGCATCTCGTATTCTTTGAGATTGAAATCCGCGATCCGCCGTTCGAGCAGCCGAATCAACAGGTCGTGGGAAAGCTGGTCCTGATCGGAGAAGCCATTGGTTGAGATCATCTGGATGCGCTTCAGGAGGCCTTCGTCATCGTGATGGTGCCGCCTGGTGGCATCGAGGGAATAATCATTGAGCTGATCGTTGTAGCGATAGTCGCCGTAGTCGGTTGCCCGCTCGGGGAAATTGCGCAGATCGGTTTCGTACTGTTCGTCGAAGATGGCGTTCTGCGTAGCGAGACGTTCGGCGACCGGTTTGAGGTCTTGCGCAGAAACAGAAACCGACGCGATCAGGGCAAGGAAGGCTGGATAGAGGCGCATAGCGTGTACGAGCCTATCAGACAACAGGCGGCCAACGCTGAAGAAATCAAAAACCTATGGCTGGCGGCTGGGCGGGACATCCGGTGCCGATCTCTTTTTGCGGGCCAGATACGTATGCGTGATCCGGTCGTGCCAGCAGAGGACATCTTCGTCAAGGAAAACCCAGGCGTATCCCATGCCCAGCGAAGCCGCCGAAAGATACGATGCCAGCACGCGCCAGCGGCGCAAAGGACGGCTGGTCGAAGTTCCGTCGAATCGCGTCAGTTCGAGATCCGCGGCGAGCAATCCCGGGGTGCTGGCGGCATAGACCAGGAGCAGGTACTGGTAGGCCGCCCAGAAAACCAATGTGATGCCAACTGCCAGCCCGAGAATCTGCACCAGCGGTGGGCGAAAGGCCGCAACCTTCCAGAAGATGCCGCCGAAAATACCGGAGGCAATACCGATGATCAGTCCATCAATCAAGCTAGCAAAGATGCGCCGCGATAGCGCAGAACTTTGCAGGGGAACGTCGATGCCGATGCGTTTTTCATTTTCAGGTCGCTGAACCGGCTCTATCGTGATTCCACCCAGCGCAGGAGGCGGAGCTTCGGCCTCGGGAACTTCGAGGATTCGCGGGCGGCTACTCACCGGCTCCGCAAGCTGATCCGGCGGCGGCGCGGGCGGCTCGAAAGTGAGCTGATCGAGAGCAAATCTGGGAAACTCGATGATCTTCGCTCTAGTATGTGCTGGAGCTGAACGCGTCGCTGGCGGACTGTCTGCGGGGATGGTCTCAATAGTTGTCTCCGGAGATTCCATCTCACAACCGGGCGGCATCGTTCCATCGAGGGCTAACGCTCGGTCGGACATGTGCTCGAAGGCGATCGGCGCGGTCGAGAGCATATCGCCTCGGACCGGCTCGCTCATGGGACCGATCGCGTCGAACTGTAGCCTGAGCGATGGATATCGCGGTGGCCGCATCTTGCGGCGGGCACGGTAGCGAGTAAGGCGCGCCGAAAGTTCATCGCGCCAAGCGGAGTTATCTTCGTTTTCAGAAGCGGCTTCAGCTTGCGAGAGGGCGAGGCTAACCGCAGATTTTTGTTCGCTTAAATCCACAGCGTTGACGTCGACAGTGTGCGTCTCCGTCATCTCGGGATGAGAAGCTACTTCTAGGGCAGGCGCAGTCAATTGGCAACCGCAAACTTCACCACGATGATCTTCGCCACACCGGGGACAATTCATGAAAGCAAAATCTCTCAAAATCACGCCTGCCAGGGGATACATACAACCGGAAGTGTAGCCACGGGAATCCTAGCCTTGGTCGCCACTTTTCTGCGCGGCCATCCGCATGCTAAGTTCACGAAGCCGCGATCATCGAACCTAACGGGAGGGATTCGCTTGCGATGAGCGATTGTCTTCCCAGCTGATTTTCCGATGAGCGCTTTCTTCCGATGACGTGTCGCACTAGATTCCTTATCATGGCGAACTTTCTTTGTCATCAGGTTCTCGCCCTTGCGCTAGTAACCAGCCAGTTGCTTGCCGCACAATCGGTTCAAACTGTGCCGGTTTCGGCCTCCCTAGCGCAGAAAAAGTCAGCTGCTTCATCGCCAGTAAATGGCCCATGCCCAAATCTTCCTGCCAAGCAGGATGACGACTCGACGATCATCTGCGCCATCCAGCAGGAAAAAGACGGCGACGTCTACAAACTGCACGGCAATGCCGAAATTCACTACCTCGATTACATCCTGCGAGCCGACGAAGCGACCTACAACTCCGATAGCGGCGAGGCCACGGTTTCCGGCCACGTTACACTCGACGGAGGTCCAAATGACGACCACATCAAAGCCAGCCACGGGACATACAATCTCACCGCCGAGACAGGAAAATTTTACGACGTTACGGGAACAACCGGATTTCATTTCCGCGGTAATCGCCTCATTCTGTCCTCGACGTCTCCCTTTGCTTTCAACGGCAAGATGGTGGAAAAAACCACTCCCGATCATTACCTGGTTTACGACGGCAGCATCACCACCTGCGAAATTCCGCATCCCAAGTGGGAATTCCGCGCTCACAACGTGGAAGTAGATGTGGGCGCCAACGCCAGCATGCACAACAGTAGCTTCTTCCTGCTTGGATTCCCAGTCTTCTTCTTCCCGTACGCGACCTATCCGGTTTCGCGAGAGGCGAGACAAACCGGATTTCTCATTCCCACGCTCAGCAAGTCTTCGACGAAAGGCTACATGGTTGGCGACGCTTTCTATTGGGCGATCAATCGCAGCCTGGACGCCATTGTGGGCGCGGAATATATGTCGAAGCGGGGATGGTCGCAGCGTGGAGAATTCCGTGCCCGTCCCAGCGATACCTCATACATTGACCTAAGTTATTACGGTGTGATCGACCGTGGCACTATCATCGGAACGGCCACCGGTCCACAGTTGTTGCGCGAGGGCGGGGAGAACGCCCACTTGGGGGCGGAAGGCAACTTCGGCGGTTTTCGCGCCGTCTCCAACATCGACTATCTCAGTTCGTTCCTGTTTCGATTGGCGTTCAACGAAAGTTTTACCTCGGCTATCAGTTCGGAAGTGAAGTCGCAGATGTTCCTCGACAAGGCTTTTGACGGCTTTTCCTTGAGCGGCGTTGTGGAGCGCTACCAGAATTTCTTTCAACTCGCCGCCAACGGCACGCTCACCAACCCGCCGATATTCGACGCGATCCAGATCTGGCACGCACCTAGTATCGATGTCTCAAGCGTCGACCGCGCCTTAGGTCGTTCGCCATTCGTCTGGTCATTCGACGCATCAGCCAGCGGGCTCTCGCGCAGCGAGCCTGGGTTTCACACTAGCAGGTTACTCGGTCGCTTCGACCTTTCTCCAGAACTTTCTTTGCCTCTTCAATTCCACGGGTGGTCCTTGCGCCCCTCATTGACACTGCATGAGACCTACTACACCGAGCGCTTCGTGAATAACCTCTCGATCAACGACCCAACCAACCGGCAAGCCGTCGAGGGTTCTGTGGAATTGCGCCCGCCTACGCTGGAGCGTGTCTTCGATAGAGAATTCTTAGGGCGCAAATGGAAACATGTCATCGAACCGCGTGCGATATATCGCATCATTACCGGAGTCAATGACTTCCCGAACGTTCTGCACTTTGACGACCGCGACATCCTCAGCAACACCCACGAGGTGGAATACGGATTCACCACCCGCCTCTACGCCAAGCACACGAAGCCGCAGCATATTGAATCTTGCGAGAACCAGATGGCCGGCATCTTAATCGGGGCCGCAGCTCCGGAACAGGGTTTGCCGTGGCAGCGCGTCGATCCGCTGAAGGAGCTGTGCCCCAAAGGGCCGGATGTACGTGAAGTCGTCACTTGGGAGCTTGCCCAAAAATATTTTCTCGACCCCACTTTCGGCGGAGCCCTTGTCGCCGGCCAGCGTAACGTATTCACCACGACGGAAGACCTGACCGGTATCGCGTTCATCACCCAGCAAAGACATCTTTCGCCGATTGTGTCTCGCCTGCGCGCGGCTACCAGTAGCCGTACCGATACAGAGTGGGATCTTGACTATGATTTTCAGTTGGGCCGCATCAACTCCAGCACGCTGCTTGTTAACTACAACTTCGGGCCGTTCGCGTTGGGCGGCGGGGATGCTTTTCTGCAGATTCCACAAACGCAAACCTCCCCCAACATTCCGAGTGAAGGAACTTGCGCCGCTGCGCCCACCACAGCTCAGGTGACCTGCAAATTTCAGCAGTTCCGCGTAGCGCTCGGATACGGCGGCGCTACCCGGCGTGGATTCAGCGCCGCCAGCAGCTTTGGCTTCGATGCCGAGATCAACCAGCTGCAATTCGCCACGACACAAGCCACCTACAACTGGGATTGCTGCGGTATGACCCTTGAATACCGCCGCTATGCAATCGCCAACGTGCGCAACGAGAATCTCTTCCGCTTCAGCTTCACGCTTGCCAACATCGGATCCTTTGGAAACCTGAAACGTCAAGAGCGGCTCTATTAGCCGTCATGCCGCCCTGACTGCTACCATAACAAATATGCAGTTGCCGGAAACCTTGATCACCACAAAGGAATCTCGACTCCAGACCGAACTCTGCCAGCTCGGCCGTGTTCTGGTGGCTTACTCCGGCGGTGTCGATTCCGCATATCTAGCCTGGGCCGCTCATCGCGCCCTCGGTAGCGACATGTTGGCGGTGATCGCGGACTCGCCCAGCCTCGCGCGCACGCAACTCGCCGATGCCCTCGCCTTCGCCGACGAACAGAAAATTTCGGTCGAAGTGGTCGCTACGGCCGAACTTGACCATCCCGACTATGTGCGAAACGACGGTCAGCGCTGTTTCCACTGCAAAGATGAACTGTTTGCCGTGATGGAAACGCTACGCGCCGAACGCGGCTTTCAAGCGATCGCCTACGGCGTGAACGTGGACGACCAGGGCGACTTCCGTCCTGGCCAGCAGGCGGCCCGGCAGCATCACGTGGCAGCTCCGCTTCTGAACGCTGGCCTCAGTAAGCAGGAGATTCGAGAACTCGCGCGCCAAGCCGGACTTCGCATCTGGAACAAGCCTGCATCGGCCTGCCTTTCATCGCGCATCGAATATGGCCGCCCGGTAACGCGCGAGGCCCTAAGCGTTGTCGAACGCGGTGAAGATGCGATTCGTGCTCTCGGCTTTCGGCAGTTTCGAGTGAGGCATCACGGCGAGATCGTCCGCATCGAAATCGCCCGTGATGAAATGGATCGCGCCCTGAATCCCGGCATGGCCGCCCAATTTACTGCCATTTTCAGGGCACTCGGCTTCCAATTTGTCACTCTCGATCTGGAAGGATTCCGCTCCGGATCAATGAATACCTTACTTCCGGCAGAGCAACTTCGCCGCGTGGGCTAAGCGTTAGAATACCGCTCTAGTGCGGTTGCCCTCATCTGCTGTGAGATAATCAAAAGACTCATTCGCAATGCTGAGGCGGTTCCTGTTGACCACAATTCGCCGTTCCATCCTGATGTTGCTTCTGATTTGTCTGGGTTGCGTTGCTCAATCCGCACCTCCTGAATTGGCCCATAAAATCGAGCGCCAGGTTCGTTCTTTCTACAGCGTTCCTGCCGAGCTCACCGTCACTGTGGGCGCGATCACTCCCAGCACCGAAATGCCTGCCTATGACGCAGTAACGGTCACGGTCGACTCGGGCGAAGGCAAGCCGAAGGAACTGAAATTCCTGATCTCCAAAGATCGCAACACCATGATGCGGGTCACAAAGTTTGACTTGACCAAGGATCCTTATGCTGCGGTGATGAGCAAGATTGACTTGACTGGCCGTCCGTCACGCGGGCCCAAGAACGCGAAGGTCGTGCTGGTCAACTACGACGACTTCGAGTGCCCGTTCTGCTCGCGCATGCACTCAGTGCTGTTCCCAGAAATCTTTAAAGAATACGGCGATCAGGTCACTTTCATTTACAAGGATTATCCGGTAGCGGAGATTCATCCCTGGGCGATTCATGCTGCTGTGGATGCAAATTGCCTGGCCGCGCTGAACACCGATGCCTACTGGGATCTCGCAGACTACATTCATGCCAACAAAGGCGAAGTCGACAACGAAAAGACGCCGGGCGCGCGCTTGGCGGCGGTCGACAAAATGACCATGCTGCAGGGACAGAAGCACAACGTGGATGCCGAGAAGTTGCAATCGTGTGTCAAGGCGCAGAAAGAGGACGCCGTGAGGGCGTCGATGAAAGAAGCAGAAGATCTCGGAGTGAATGGGACCCCCACCATGTTCATTAACGGTCAGAAGATTGACGGCGCCGTTCCCATCAGCGAGATTCAAGCTGTCCTGGATAGCGCCCTGAAAGATGCAGGACAGTCCGTGCCGACTCACGCGCCCAAAATTTCTCCGCCGGCTTCCAAATGATGGTTCGCGGAGCTTCGCGCACCGGGCCGCTTCCACGGCCTGGATTTTTATGTGGTCTTACAGTTGTTGTCAGATGGGAGAAATGTTCTTGAGAGAAAACTTGTTTCCCCTGCGGGTTGCGAGTGCATCCGCGCTAGTTTTGCTGTCCGCTGCTTTGATCAGCTGCACCTCGCATGTCGGCGGCGATGTGATGGCGACGGTCGATGGCCGGAAGATCCTCAAACAGGACCTGGACTATTACGAGAACCAGTTTGCCGCAGGCCAGCAGAAACCTAGCGGTGAGCAGGCGACCGCGCTTCGACTCAACATTCTCAACCAGATGATCGAAGAAGAAATTCTCATGCGGCGTGCCGAGAAACTCGGACTTCTTGCGACTGACGAAGAGGTCGATCGCAAATTAAATGAAATCAAATCTCCGTTCTCGCAAGAGGATTTCGAGCGTCAACTTCAGGACAAAAAAATTACTGTTGCCGATTTCAAGCGCGACATTCGCCGCTCCATCACGCGCGACAAGGTGCTGAACAAGGAAGTGTCATCCAAGATCAACGTCACCGACCAGGATGTTTCAGACTATTACAACGCCCACAAAGCCGAGTTTAACTTGATCGAAACCCAGTATCATCTGGCGCAGATCATGGTGACTCCGGTGCCCAATCCGCAGGCGCACAATCAGAACGAAAAAGCGCAGAACGAAGGCGATGCCCGCAAGAAGATTCAGATGATCGCCAATCGGCTCGATAGCGGCGACGATTTTGCTACGCTGGCCATGAAGTACTCTGAAGATCCTGAAACTTCAGGCAACGGCGGTGATCTGGGCACCGTGCCGGAATCCTCGCTACGCAGCACAGATCCGACTACCCGCGATGCTGTCATGAAGCTCAAGCCCGGTCAGTACAGTCCCATTATCAGCGTGGTCAATCCGCAGACGAGGCAGGAGGTTGGATTTCGCATCGTGAAGCTGGTGTCGAAAGAGCCCGCCGGACAAAGGGAGTACTCCGATCCGCGCGTGCAACAGGCGATCCACTCTCAGCTTCACGACCGCCGCGAGCAGCTGTTGAAGGCCGCCTACTACGAAGTTCTGAGGGACTCGGCGAAGGTCGAAAACTACTACGCCAAGAGAGTGCTCGACAGCAACGGCGTGGATAAATAGAAATTTCGAGGGCAGAATGTAGTTAAGAGGGTGGGTGCCCCGTGTCTCGCCGCTTTTGCGAGACGTGGGGATTTGCCTTCGAGTTACTCCACGATCACCAGAACATCCCCAGCGTTTACCGCTGCGCCCTCGCTGACGAGAATCTTCTGAATCGTTCCCTTCTTCGGCGACTTGATTTCGTTCTGCATCTTCATGGCCTCAACTACGAGCACGCCGGCGCCGGCTTCGACGGCTGAGCCGGGGCTTAACAGTATCCGCACAACCTTTCCCGGCATAGGAGCTGTCAGCTTCTTCGGACCGCGATCATCGATGTCGCGGGCACGCCCCCGCAGCGAGCGCGGATCACGAACTTCCGCCGCATAGCGCTGACTGCCAACCCACAGATACAGTTCGCCGGCCACACGCTCGCTCTTTACTTCATAGGCTAGATTGCCGATGCGAAGCGAAAGCACATCGGGGCGCACCAGCACTGCATCGACTTCCATGGCACAGCCATCGAGGCGGCACGACCAACGTCCATTTGCGCGGTTCAGTTCGAGCCGGTAGTTCTTGTCGTTGATAGTAACGTTGTAAATCATCTAGCCATTTTGGAAAAAATGGAAAGAGCGGATCTTCAGCGCTGCGTCTGAGTGGTTGGAATCTTCATGTTTCAGCGTCTGACGGCGCTTCACTGGACTCCCTCTTCGCGTGCTGTGCTCTTCCAATTGGAAGCAGCTTTTGAATTACTGCCCGCCATGGCGCGTTCGCCCGTCGCCGCTCCTAGAGCGGCAAATACACCTGCTGCGATTACTGCCACCTCGGCTGCCTTGGCTTCTGACTCTAAATTTTCTATTGGTAAATCGTCGTTCTGCTTGAGCAAGCGGTCTAGGAAACCCGTATCGAGCTTCGCTGCCCGAAAATCGGGATGACGCAAAATTCGGCGGAACAGCGAAATATTCGTTTTGATTCCACCGACAAAGTATTCGTTGAGCGCTCGCATTAGTCGGTTGATCGCCTGGTCACGGTCAGTACCATAGCCGATCAGCTTCGCCAGTAGCGGATCGTAGTCCATAGGTACAGTCCAGCCCTCGTACATCCCGCTGTCGCGCCGAATTCCCGGCCCCGAAGGCTGCAACAACAGCGTGATCTTTCCCGGACTGGGGAAATAGTTGTTGTCGGGATCTTCCGCATAAATACGGCACTCGATGGCGTGACCGCGAATCTGCACGTCATCCTGCGTGAAAGGAAGCCGCTCGCCAGCTGCGATCCGAATCTGCAGATGCACGAGATCAAGACCGGTGATCAATTCGGTCACCGGATGCTCCACCTGCAGCCGCGTGTTCATCTCGAGGAAATAAAAATTCTTCTGCTGATCCACCAAAAATTCGACCGTGCCGGCATTCGTGTATCCGGCAGCCTGCGCGACGCGAACAGCGACTTCGCCCATCCGGCGTCGCATGTCGGCATCTACAATCGCCGACGGCGCCTCTTCTACGACCTTCTGATGCCGCCGCTGCAGCGAGCACTCGCGCTCGCCGAGATACACCGTGTTCCCATGCTCATCGGCGAGCACTTGCATCTCGATGTGGCGTGGATTGACGATCGCCTTCTCGATATAAATTTCACCGTCGCCAAACGAGCGCTCAGCCTCACTGCGTGCACCTTCCAGCGCAGACTTGAGATCCTGCGGCATATGCACCAGCCGCATACCCTTGCCGCCTCCGCCCGCGGCGGCCTTGAGCATCACGGGATAACCAATCCGCGCTGCAACCTGCTCAGCCTGCTCGAACGACTCCAGCCCGCGCGAAGTGCCGGGCACAAAGGGAACGCCGGCACGCTCCATCGCTCGCCGCGCTTTTGTCTTCGATCCCATCGCATCCATTGCGGCGGCGGTGGGACCAATAAATTTCACTCCCGCGTCGGCACAGGAGCGGGCAAACTTCGCATTCTCGGAGAGAAAACCGTAGCCGGGATGGATTGCATCTGCGCCCGAGCGCTTGGCGACGTCGAGAATTTTCTCGATATTGAGATACGATTCTCTCGCTGCCGCGGCGCCAATGGGATAGGCTTCATCTGCTTTGCGAATATGCAGAGAGGCACGATCTACGTCAGAATAGACGGCCACGGCCGCGATCCCCATCTCGTGGCAGGCGCGAATGACGCGCACGGCAATCTCGCCACGGTTCGCGATGAGAATCTTTTTGAACATGAGACGGCTAGTAATGGTCGGGTGCCCCATGTCTCGCCGCTTTTGCGAGAGGTGGGGATTTTATGCAGCCTGTAATCAGCCTTCGGCCAAACTGGTCATTGTACTGGACAGTGGAGATTCATGCCGTGAGTCACGGTGAGAGCACCCGCCTACGCGGATTGGCTTTTTTCTGAAGACAACCGCGAAAAGCTTACCGGAAAAGGGGTCTGCTGATTGTCGTCTGCAGGTTGCGTCCAGCGGCTGCGCGGCGCAAAGCGGTAGCGGATCAGCGTCCAGATCGCCTGCCAGCCGTCTATGTAACGAATTTTCTTTCCTTCGAGCGCGGAACGCGGATTGTAGGAGATAGGAACTTCTTCGATCTTCTCACCCATGCGGCACAGTTTCGCGGTGATTTCGGGACAGAATTCAAAGCGTCGGCATTCGAGCTGCATGCGCGCCAGCAACGACCGCCGCACGACTTTGTAGCAGGTAGCTTCGTCGTGAATGCCTGCACGGTACAGGAGATTCGCCAGATGCGTCAGAAACTTTGCGCCTAAGAAGAAACGCAGTCCTCGCTCCGGCCGGTCCGGCCGCACGCCGTATACAACGTTTGCCTTGCCTTCTTCCAGCGGCCGTAGCAATGCGGGATAGTCTTGGGGATCGTACTCCAGATCAGAATCCTGGATCAGCACAAACTGGCCCTGAGCGTAGGCCAAAGCCGTGCGGATCGCCGCCCCCTTCCCGCAGTTTTTCTCATGGAAAACAATCGTGACGTCTTCGAGCGGAGGCAATGCCTGCAGTTTTTCGCGGGTCCCATCAGTGGACCCATCGTCGACGATGATGATTTCCTTCTTCACCGGTGACGCGTGGATCGCCTGCAGGATTTCGTCGACATGCGCCGCCTCGTTGTACACCGGCACAATCACCGACACGCATCCCTTCCAGCGATCGTTCGTCGCAGACAGGCCGTCGCGGCGAACAGCGGCCGAAGACATCACATCGGGCTCCGCAGATAAAACGCGCACGTTTAGAGCAGTCTCTTATCATAGTATCATCTGGAATCGCGCCGATTCCTCGAAACATGCCGCCATATGAAGCTCCGGCGAACCAATTCCCGGTGAATCACTCTCCGTTAAATCAAGCTTCGGCGAACGAAGACGCAGGCACTTCCACCGTTCCGTCAGATCCTGTTCGCTCGGCACGCTGGCTGACGTTGGCCGTATGTTTAATGGCTGGCACGGCGCTGCGGCTGGCGTATCTCGCGTCAAAGCCCTTCTGGTTTGATGAGTGCTTCAGTGTCGAACTGGTGCGGATCGACTGGCGCAACTTCCTGCACCTGCTTTGGTGGCGTGAAGCCAACATGTCGCTGTACTACCTGCTGCTGCGCGCGTGGCTGGGCATTACCCCAATCTACGGCCAGAGCGAGTTCTTCATCCGCAGCCTGTCGGTTGCCATCGCCGTGGCGACGCTGCCGGCTATTTACTGGATTGCTCGACTGCTTTATGACCGCCGCGTCGCGCTGATCACTGCAGCTCTGTTCTCCGCCAATGCGTATAGCGTCCGCTACGCGCAAGAAGCCCGCAGCTATTCGCTTTTTCTGCTGCTAGCGACGGTATCTTCCGGTTTTCTCATTGCCTGGATTCGCAAGCCGGTGCGACGTAATCTTGCTTGCTATGTCCTGGCGAGCATTCTCGCCGTCTATGCCCATTTTTATGCGTTGCTGCTGGTTGTAGCGCATTGGATCGTTCTACGCAGTTTTGGCCGTCCCGATCTTGGCCCAGGATTCGACGGCACCACGTTGGCCGCTCAAATGCGCCACACATGGAAGATCATCGGCATTGCGGTCTTGCCGCTACTGGTCTTCGTGGCCAAGACCGGGGCTGGCCCGATCCGCTGGATTTCGCGGCCTGGCCCGCACGATATGCTCGAATTCTTCGAGCACCTGTCTGGCAGTAACAGTTGGCCTCTGCTGGCGATCTATGCTCTCGCCTGCATCATGGCACTCGTGCAACCCGGCATCAAGTTCTGGAAGCGCGACCAAACTTGGGAGGCCTGGCGTACGCGGTTTCTGTTTGTCTGGCTGATTTTTCCCGTGGCGTTAACCGTTTTGCTATCGGTGATACGCCCCGTGTTTCTGGACCGCTACATGATTTTCTGCCTGCCCCCGCTCCTTATCCTGGCGGCGGCAGGATTATCGCGACTGCGTCAATCGTGGATGCTCGCTGCCGCGCTCACGCTGATGCTGTTTCTTTCCTTGCAGGGAGTCTCTTACATTTACGGCCACGATTTCGACAGTGAGCGCGACGGCTCGGCTGCCGCAGCCAACTTTATCCTGGATCATATGCAGGCAGGAGACGGCGTCATCTTTCACATTGCTGAGGCCCGCGTGCCGTATGAGTTTTTCCGTTCTGTCCGCGCCGGAGAGAATACGGCCATTCCCGCGTTCAGTCGTTCGCTGGGGCCAGAAATTCTCTTTCCACGCCACGGTCTGGGCCTCGACTATCGCGATTTCACAGGCAAGCCGACAGCGGATTTTCTCCGTTCCGCAGCCCTGAGCCATCAGAGGCTATGGATTTTTCTGATCGACAACGGGCCGCCGGGAAATCCCGATCCGACCACGATGATGCTGACGCAAACTCTGCCAGAATTAATTCCCAACCTGCAGAGATGGCAGTTTCCGAGAGTTGAGGTACGTCTTTACAGCAAATAGCTGAAAACTTCCTACATAAAGAAAAGCCTCCGCGTTCGCACGGAGGCTGAACTTTTAGAATTTTTGATTTCCGCTGATCTTACTTCGGCTGGTCCATCACGATGCCGCCGCCCTGGCTCTGCGCTGCTTTTTCGGCCTTCGCCTTCTTCACACGCAGGGTTTCGTCCACCCAGTGGTCGGCCGTTTTCAGATCTTCGGCACGGCCTGCGAGGTCGTCGCACTCGACGTCCGCTTTTTCGCGATACATGAGGTTCATGTAAGCCATAGCGTCGTCATAATCAGGACGAAGCTCGATCGCTTTCTTAAGGCTGTCAATGCCCTCCGCGATGACGGGCGTATTCTTCTCTTTCAGTTCGTCGCAGACCTTTTTCTGATCTTTGTTCTTCGAGTTCAGATGCTCTTCCGGCTTCAAGCCCAGCTTGGCGCGCTCTTCCATGCGTGGCTGATAGCTGGCGGTCCAGTCAATCACGCCGACGGAGTAATACGGTTCGGGATCATTTGGGTCCACGTCCGACGCCATGCGGTAATACTTCTTAGCATCGTCGAACTTTTTCATGTTGAGGTAGAGGTATGCAATACCCTTCGCGCTGTTTACCTTCTGGTCGCGCGCCGGATTGGCATCAATGACCTTTTGATATTCGTCGATGGCCTGCTGTGCCGTGCGCAGATTTTCCGGCGAATCCACGCCTGGAATGTATTGCGATACAAATGCGGTAGCAAGATACATGCGGGCATTAATGAGACTCGGATCCAACTGAGTGGCCTGCTGGAAGTGATCAATCGCCTGCTCGAAGTGCGAATTCTTGTACGCCTCAACGCCCTTGTTCAGTTGGTCGCGAGCGCGCAGTTTGTTGCAGCCCACAGCGGAGATGAGCGCCAGCGCGGTTGCGGCCAGCGTCAGCAGTCGTAGATTCTTATTCATTGCGTTATGAGTCTCCCTCGCCACAGCATCCTAGGCCCAGAGATAGCGGTTTGACAAGCGCGGCACATCCACACGATGAAACTCGCCGCACCAAGATGCAAGTTGGGTGAAAACACTGCCTGGATTCCAACGTCATGGTCGCTAGCCGTTCGTCGCTAGGTTAGCTAACGACTAGCAACCACCGACAATTCTTTTAATTGCCTGCCTCAATCTTGGCGGTAATCAGACCAACTTTGTCCACGCCAGCAGCATGTGCAATGTCGATCACCTGAGCCACGTTGTTGAAGGCGATAGCATCATCACCTTTCACAAACATAACTTTTTCTGCGCGCTGTTTATAGATGTCAGTCAGCCGCCCCTGCAGGTTATCCCAGGTTGCGTCTTCGTTATTGATCTTCACGCCAGGATCCTGGCCCGGGCGATCGATAAGCTGCACTACGACCGTTCGGTCAGGTGTATTGTTTTTGGGCGCGTTCGGCGGAGGCGGTTGGGGAACCAACGCATCCAGGCCTTTCGGCGTGACCGGCGAGATCACCATGAAGATGATCAGCAGTACCAGCAGTACGTCAATGAGCGGTGTGACGTTGATGTTGGCACTCTGTCCTCCGCCCGTGCTAACTCCCATTCCCATGGTCGTTCTCCTCTATTGCCCTGGTGCGGCCGCGGCTGGCGGCGCTCCAGGAGTGGTTTTCCTCTGATCGGTAAGCAGGCCCAGATCGTCCACGCCAGCAGCGCGGACGCTGTCTACCACCTGCACCACGTTGCCAAAGTGCGCCCGCATGTCCGCCTTCACATAGACACGTTTGTCGACTTTATTAGCGAGGCGATCCTTCACTTTGGTCGTCAAATTGTCGGTCGAAATCTTATCGCTGCCGAAATACACCGTGCCGTCCCGAGTAATCGAAACCAGCAGAGCGTCTTCCTTGTCAGCATCCGGCATCTGATCCGGATTGTTCACCTTCGCCATGTCCACGCTGATGCCCTTCTGCAACATAGGCGTGACCACCATGAAGATGATCAGCAGCACCAGCATCACGTCCACCATGGGTGTGACGTTGATTTCCGAATTGACCTTCTTACCTTCGTCGCGCTTTGCTAATGCCATAAGCTTGAATCTCCCAAACTTCTCTCGCGATATCGCAACCGCCTCAAGTTGGGAAGGCCCGGCGCTGAAGAGATCCAGCGCCGGACAAGCAACTCACAGCGGAATCAAATTACCGGCGATCGCCGCGCTTCTTGAGGAAGTAGTCGATCAGTTCGCTCGACGAGTTGTCCATTTCGACGTCGAACGCTTCCACGCGACCGGTCAGGTAGTTGAACATCATCACGGCCGGGATGGCGACGAGCAGCCCGATAGCCGTCGTAACCAGCGCCTCGGCGATACCACCAGCGACTGCTGCCAAACCGGTGGCCTTCGAGTTGTTGATGCCGATGAAGGCGTTCAGAATGCCCATCACCGTGCCGAACAGGCCCACGAAGGGTGCCGTCGAACCGATGGTGGCGAGTCCGCCCAATCCGCGCTTTAGTTCGGCGTGGACGATAGCTTCGGTGCGCTCCAGAGCGCGCTTCGAAGCTTCAATGGTCTCGCCAGGGATAGCGCCCGGGCTATCTTGGTGAGCCTTGAATTCCATCAAGCCAGCGGTGACCACCTTGGCCAGATGGCTCTTCTTGTTGCGCTCTGCAACTTTGATGGCTTCATCAATGCGACCATCGCGCAGAGCGCCTGCGACAGCAGGGGCGAACGCACGCGATTGCTTGCGAGCCGCGCTATAGGCCATCCAGCGATCGATCATCACGCCAATCGACCAGCCGGACATGATGAACAGGATGATAACTACGGTTCTGGCCACCCAGCCCATCGCCTTCCACAGGCCCAAGGGATCGGTTGCCAACGTGCCGCCGTTTTCCTGGACAATCCAGGTAGCCGCGGCAGGAATGTGATGGATCATATCTGCTACATGAGTTGCGAACATGAGTTGCTTTTCCCTCCTCGGAACTCGTTACTGTACTTAGACACTCTGATGCGGTTTGTAGTGCCAATCGCTGGCTAAAATTAGAAATGCCAGCGTCCTGCGGCTTTTTCGCCGCAGCGCCCGAATCAAGCTGCCCACAAGGAAATGGAAGGACAACGGCCGTACCCGGGCTTTTGTGAAAAGCCCTTCCCGGCCACCATGATTGGTGAGAAGGGAGGGCTATACATAAACACTTTTAGTTTTCTGCATGTGGGCACAGCCGCCCCCGGCTGTGCGGGCGAGCGCTAGCTCGCCGGTAAACAAACTGCGGAGCTTCGCTCCGCCGGACAGCCGAGGGCGGCTGTCCCCACATAATCCTTTGCCAGTTTCTATCCGCCGGAAAGCGTGAAGTTTACCTGTACCTGCGTCTCCACTTCAACAGGCTCTCCATTCAGCAGGTATGGTTTGTACTTCCACTGCTTCACGGCTTCAATCGCGGCCGGTGCCAGCATCGGGTGCCCGCTGATCAGCTGGAGGTTTTGAATGTTGCCATCCTTGCTGATCTGCGCTTGCAGGACTACCACGCCCTGAATGCGGGCCTGGCGCGCCAGCGGCGGATATGTCGGGTTCACCTTGCGCAGTAGAAGACCCGAAACCACGCCCGACGAAACGCGTACGCGTTGCGGAGTGGCGATCTTCGGTGCAACGGTTGGCGTGGAACTAAGCACGCTGCCGATTACGCCGCCCATCGATCCACCTGGGATGCCGCCCGGAACGCCGCCAACTACGCCGGTGGCTGCCATCTGTGGCGGGGCTTCGTCTTCTTTCAGATTCTCAAGTATCTTTTTGGGGATCTTGGTGGGTGTGCGCAACTGGCCATTGACGATATCGCTTTGAATCTGCTTCACCACATGGACTGGCGCTGCTGCAGGTGGCGGAGGAGGCGGCGGTGGAGGAGGCGCCACCAGAAATGTCATGAGCTGCGTCTTGGGCAATGCCTCAGTGAAGATCAGCGGGATAAGAACCATGACACCGACAATCATCGCCTCTATGATGAACGCGACCATCGATGTCCGCCCACGCTTGGTCTTGAGCTTGCCCCCAGACTCTATAAGGCTGTCTTCAAACATAAGTTTCTCCCATACTTTGAGACCCTACGGAAACTTAGACACCGGACACTTCCCTTTTGCTCCCAAGCTTCCCGATCTAGCTCTACAGACCATCTGGCCTGCGCTGCACCCTCGGGGAAACCCCTTCTAAGTCCTTACGTAAAAAGGCTTAAATCAGCGTCTATGATCAAACCATCCAGCAATTTACTTAACTTTGGCGGCCAATACCTGGGGACGCTTTCCCCGGCTGATCCGCCAATCCTGATACGCGACCAGAATCGGGGCAGCAATCGCGATTGAGGAATACGTCCCGATTAAGATGCCAATGACCAGTGCGAGGCTGAACCCGTGAAGCACCTCGCCGCCGAATAAAAAGAGTGCGAGTACGGTAAGGAACGTTAGGCCCGCTGTCAAGATGGTTCTGCTCAAAGTTTGATTAATACTGCGATTAACGATATCCGATAGCTTCTCGCGCCGCATGAGTTTAATGTTTTCCCGGATGCGGTCAAATACCACGATCGTGTCGTTATTGGAGTAACCAATCAGGGTTAAGATGGCCGCAATCACCGTTAGGGAGATGTCGGTTTTGGTGAGGGAAAACGCGCCTACGGTAATCAATGTATCGTGGAATACGGTCACCACAGCTGCCACGCCGTAAATCCACTCAAATCGGAAACCCAGGTAAACCAACATTCCAGCCAGGGAATAGATTGTGGCCAGAGCCGCTTGCTTCTGCAACTGCGCACCTACGGTCGGCCCGACGATTTCTACGTGGCGGACACCGAAATCCGACAGAAAGAAACCATCCTTCAAGGACGCAACCACGGCCGGATCGACGCCATTGCCGGTCAACTGATCTATGGAATTGAATACGCCACCCGTCTTGTTGCGATAGCCCACGATGGCCTGCGTCTGCGCTGTATATTTCTGATCGGCATCCGTGCCTAGATGCATAGGATCGTGATCCATTAGGTAATTCTTGATTGTCAAAGAGCTAGCATTGTTCAAATCGCAGCCCCCGATCGCCCCCGTGGCTGCACCGCACTGCTTGCCTGCCGGAACATTGGTCTCCAGCGCGCTAATGATCTGAATCTGGCCTTGGTCGATGGCCTTTTCGCTGGTCTCTTTCTGCGAAAGATCGATCAGTACTTCGTTGTTCGAAGCCACATCGTAAGTCTGAATCTTCGGATCGCGTAAGCCCGCCCGGTCCATCAGTTGGCGCACCGCACCGAGGTCCGGCGTATGCGAGAACTTCACATACACCAGAGTGCCGCCGCGGAAATCGACGCCCCACGGAATCCCGTGCCAAAACAGCATGGATAGCACACCGGCAACGCTGAAAATCAGCGAAAAAGCAATGAAATACCACTTCTTGCCCAGAAAATCGATGTTGACGTCGCGAAAGAACTCCACGGATTTATCCAGCCCCTTATTTATGACTTAGCAAAAATTAAATGCTGAGCGCTTCGCCGCGCTGTTTCCGGCTGAGCACCCAGTCAAAAATTACGCGCGACACGAAAACTGCAGTAAACAGGTTCGCCAGCAAACCGAAAGTCAGCGTCACTGCAAATCCCTTCACCGGACCGGTTCCGAACAGGAACAAAATCGCCGCCGATACGATCGTCGTAACGTGTGTGTCGACGATCGTGATCCAGGCATGGCTGAAACCCTGATCCACGGCCGAAGGCGGTGTTTTGCCATTGCGCAACTCCTCGCGGATACGCTCAAAAATCAGCACATTGGAGTCGACGCCCATACCAACTGTCAGGATTACCCCGGCGATTCCGGGCAGCGTGAGCACAGCCCCGAAGTAGCCCATGAATCCCAACAGGATGATCAGGTTCAGAATCAGCGCGACGTCGGCATTGACGCCGGCCCAGCGATAGTACACAAGCATGAAAATCAGTACCGCGAGCATACCAGCAATCGCCGCGCGAACACCGGCGCGAACCGAATCCGCTCCCAGCGACGGCCCGACTGTACGTTCTTCCAGATACTTGATGCCCGCCGGCAGCGCGCCTGAGCGCAGAATCATCGAGAGATCTTTCGATGTCTGCTCACTCATGCTGCCGCCGCTGATCTCGCCGCGGTCGCGGATCGGCTCTTTAATGTTGGCCACTTCCTGGACCTTATTATCGAGCACTACGGCAAGACTGTCGCCGACGTGAGCATTCGTAAAGTTGTAGAAGCGCTGTCCGCCGTCGCCGGTGAGAGTGAAACTCACGCTCGGCTGACCGTTCTGATCACGGCTAGGCTGCGCGTCGCGCAAATCCTTTCCGCTGACTGCTGAAACGCGCGAAACGACGTACCAAGCCTCACTCTCCTGTGATGTCCCGGGATTGCTATGGCCGGGAAGAAGTATCGCATCCGGTGGCAGCACGCCGACCGGTTGCTGCGCCTGTAAGGCCGCCTGCTGGCTCGAATATGGACCGCCTAGCGATTGCTTGATCTCAAGCATCGCGGTCGACTGCATGATGTCTTTCACGCGTGCTGGATCGTCAACGTCAGGCAACTGCACCAGAATCTGATATTGCCCAAGGCCGTGCTCTTCAATTTGAGGCTCGCTGACACCGAGTTGGTCGATGCGGTTGCGAATGGTTTCAATCGCCTGCGTCACTGCCTTGCTTTTTAGGTCGGTGAGCAGCTGCGGCTTCATCGAGAGTGTCCAGTTATTGTCGGCCCCGCCGGTGATGTCGTACTCCGGTAGGTGGTCCTGCACAATACTGAGCAGATCCGTTCGCGCACCGGCCTGCACACCTTTGAGCACGATGTGATCGGGATTGTTCGGCTGGTCAGGTTGGATGATATCGGCGTAGTCGATCTTATGGCTGCGCAGTTGCTGCTTCAGTACTTCCATCGCATTCTGGGCGTCTACGTTGACCGCATCGTTGACCTGCACCTGCAAAATCAGGTGTGTTCCACCGCGCAGATCGAGACCAAGATGGATATGGTCGGTGACTGCCTTGGCCAACGCCGGGGCTGAAAATCTGCTGGGGATCCCAAAGATGCCAAACAGAAAAATGAGGAGGATGGCGAGAATCGCGCCGAGTTTCCAGAGAAAATTTGTATTCATAAAAGATAACGACTTGTTTCTAGTTTCTGGTTTTCCAGTCTTTAGCATTCCGTTCTGCCCGCGAACTGGAACCTAGAAACCAGAAACTTTACTTTGCTTTCAATTCCTCTTCCGTTGTCGTCACCGACATCACCGAAGCCTTGGTCACTTCCACTCGCAAATTGTCCGGCGGGACGCGCAGATGAATCGCGTCGTCCTTAAGCGCAATGATCGTTCCCCGCAATCCGCCGCTGGTCGTGACTTTGTCGCCAGTCTTGAGCTGGTCCAGCATGCCCTGCCACTTTTTCTGGCGCCGCTGCTGCGGCATAATCAGAAGAAAATAAAAGATGGCAAAAATGAAAATCAGGGGCGCAATGCCGAGCCACCCCATACCACCACTACCTGCCTGCACCGCCAGTAAATATTGCATTTCTCTCGAGGTCTGAGCGGATGTATCCGCTTAAAACCGCCCGCACCGCCACCCGTCGACAAATGCCGCGGGAACTGTTATTTCACCGGGTATGGATCGACTTCGGCCGGATATTTCGGCGTCAGGCTTGAATCCGGGGAGGTCTTTCTACTGCGAGTCTTATCCCTGATTCGTAGGTCGTCCACGTCACCGGCCTACGGTTTCGGTCGAGACCATACACCAGAAAGAAAAAGGGACTCTTCCCCAAGTGAAATAGCATGCCGCACGCGCCGCATGGTGTCAAGGTAGAAGGTCAGGTTATGAATGGTGTTCAAGACCTGCGCCAGCACTTCATTCGACGCATAAAGATGCCGCAAATATGCCCGCGAATAGCGCTGGCACACCCGGCAGGCACAGTTGGGGTCCAACGGGCCTGGATCCTGGGCATAGCGCGCCTGTTTGATGGAAATTTTCCCCTCGGACGTGAACAGCAGGCCGTGACGAGCCGCTCGCGTGGGAAGCACGCAGTCCATCATATCGACGCCAAGACTCGCATATTCAACAATTTCTTCGGGAGTGCCCACTCCCATCAGATAGCGCGGCTTGTCGGCAGGCAGATGCTCCAGCGTCGACTCCACGATCTCGCGGGTCAGTTCGCGCGGCTCGCCTACGCTGAGTCCGCCGATGGCGTAGCCGGGAAAGTCGATCTCGATCGTCCGCGCGGCCGATTCTTTTCTCAGCTCGCGATCCATCCCGCCCTGGACTATGCCGAAGAGGGATTGAGTTTGACCGGAACAGGTAGGGGCAACCACATGTTTTTTCTGAGGGCTGAGGTCCGAGGTCTGACGCCCGTTTCCCCACGGAACTTCCTGCCTATGATCCTCAAAATATTTCTTACTCCTCGCCGCCCACCGCGCCGTTAATTCCATCGAAGTCCGCGCGCGCGCCGACTCGGCGGGAAATTCCGTGCACTCATCAAACGCCATAATGATGTCGGCGCCCAGCCCAATCTGCGCCTCCATCGCGCTCTCCGGGCTGAAAAAATGTGAAGACCCGTCGAGATGCGATCGGAATGTCACACCTTCTTCGCTAACCTTGCGCAGTTCGTTCAGGCTGAACACCTGAAAGCCGCCGGAGTCGGTCAAAATCGCGCGCCGCCACGCCATGAAGCCATGCAGGCCGCCCATACGCCGCACGGTTTCCACTCCGGGCCGCAAATAGAGGTGATAGGTGTTGCCAAGAATGATCTGCGCGCCTAGTTCTTCAAGTGTCTCCTGTGGCACACCTTTAACCGATGCCACGGTGCCCACGGGCATAAACACAGGCGTTTCGATTTCCGCGTGTGGTGTGAGCAGGCGCCCGGCGCGGGCCTTGCCGGAGATGGTTTCGATTCGGAAGTCAAGAGGCATGTCGAGTGGCGAAGGGCAATTCTAACGTGCCTGTGATGGCGCAGCGAATGCGGGCCCCGGCGGAAGCTTGAACATTTCAATGTAGCGATCGAAGACATGAGGCTCGATTCCGGCGAAGTCCTGAGATTGGGTGTGCAGCACCTCTCCCAATCCGCTCGACCACGCCGCTTGCACGACCCAGATGGTGGTCGCGGTATCTACGTTGTAGCGGCGCTCCATCTCGCGCAATTTTTGAGGGAAACTGTGTGCCGTTAGCGAGCCATCGTTGAGATCAGTTGAGATCACGTGAATCTCGTTGCACTGGAACGAATCGAAGCCGCCGTCGGAAGCTGCAACACTCACTGGCTGCGGCCCGCAGAGGTAATGCATCAGCTGGAAACTGGTGGGTTTGTCGGTGAAGAGAATATCGGACGGAGAAACTTCGTTTCGCACGAACCCGATGGCGGCTTCCATGTGCTCATGCTTCTGCTCGGCGGTGACAATCGTGTCGAGTGAATGAGGCGTTCCGAAAAGATGACACGCCGCCACGATCGCTCCTGCAAGGCACGCAGCTAGCCATGCCCTGTTCGCTGAGATTCTTGCCAAACATAGGCTGACCCCGGCCAGCCCGAATATTGCGAGAAACACGCATTGCCGGGTGCGACCGTAGGGATAGACACCGGCGACGACGGCAACCCAGTTAATAAAAAACGGGAGCACGAGCAGAAGCGCCAGTAGGCGGGATCGCTGCGGCTGGGCCGAATCGTCCTTCGACCACAACAACAGACCGATTCCCGCCAGGAACAGTACGGTCGTGAGATGCCCGGCCGTTCTCTGCGCGCAAATGAAGCGGAAGATACCAAAGGTACCGCGATAGAGAAAGTGCAGCAGGCTCTCCTTTCCGGCGTGAAAGTAAACGTCGGCAAGATAGAAATCACCGAAGCGGCGTAATGGGTCTCCCGGATATACAGCTCCCAGTTTCGACACATGAGTCTTGACTAGGAAAACGGCGAGTGCGACTCCGATCGCCTGACCCATTGTCCATAATGCAATCACGGCTCGAGACGGAGTCTGCCACATCATTCGCAGGATGGCGTAAATCCCCAGGGTTGCAGCGAAGAGAAACGCGGAATAGTGCGACAGTATCGCCAGCCATAGGCAGAGAGAAGAAAGCACTATGGCCCGGGCTGAATTTTCGGCGAACGCGCGTTCGAGGAAATACGCTGCCGATACCGCAAACAGCAGCATCCAGCTGTACTGCCGCAGCTCAGCCGACAAAACAATCATGGGCGGAAGGAACGCGGCGAAGATCAGCCCGCACCACGCAACTGCGCGCCGCCCGAAAAGAACCATCAACCATTTGTAAAAGACCCAACAGAAAGTCGCGCCCGCCAGCACTCCCGGCAACCGAAGGAAAATGTCAGAGGTCCCAAGATGTTTCCAAAAATAGAGAACAAAAATCAGAAGCGGCGGATGCGCCAGCGTCAGACTCGCCCGGTAGGCGGCGAGCAGCGAATTTTGATTGGCTACCGAGAAATGCCACGCTTCATCAGTGTTGAAGAACGTTGCTTGCGCCAGCCATAAACGCCAGCAGAATCCGGCAGCTACAACCGTGGCCGCAAGTAGGTCGGGATGTGCGCCAGAACGAAGCCGTTCGCGAAATGGGCGATCAAAAATCGTCAATCGGAGATTGTAACGATTTCTGCACGCACTTTCCCTTCTTCCACGATCTTCCCTTCGATGATCAATCGACCGACGGCGATTGGCAACTTGAATCTTCGCGGACCAGCGCTGCCAGGATTGAAATACAATACGCCGTTCCGCTCCTCCTGCTTCGGTACGTGGCTGTGGCCGGAAATCACTATGCGAAATCCGGCGGCTTCCGGCTTCAAATCGAGTTGAGCCAAATCGTGCAGAACGTAGATCGAGATGCCGCCGATCTCGATGACTTCTGTCTCCGGCAAGCGGCGCGCCCAGGCGGCAGTGTCGACGTTGCCGCGAACGGCAGTCACAGGCGCAATTGCGGCAAGCTGATCGAGGATTTCGGGAGCGCCCACGTCTCCGGCATGAATGATGTGCTGCGAGCCGCGCAGGGCTGTAAACGCCTCGTAGCGAAGCAGGCCGTGCGTGTCGGAAATGATGCCGATTACGATGGGAATCCTCAGTGGTCAGTACTCAGTGTCAGCACTCAACACTCGTTGTGAGTTCTTTAATTGCTTTTGTCATTCCGAGGAGCAAAACGACGAGGAACCTGCTGTCCCGTCCCGCTCCACAGCAGATTCCTCGCGCCAGAAAAAAGGCGCTCGGAATGACAACAGTTTATGGATTGCGACAGCGGCGTTATTTCCCTTTCATTCTTTCCACGAACTTTCCCATGCTCACCACCGCCCTGCCCACGGTCCCGCGTCCGATCTCGCGTGCGTCATCGTGCGCTGTGACGCACAGTGTGTAGAAGCATCCGTCGAAGGATTCCGGCACGGCCTCGGCCGTAATGCGCGCGCCGATGCTGCTGGCAGCGCGATGCTCGATATTGATTGCCGTCCCCACCGTGATTTCATCACCATCGCAATAAGGCTGCAGCGCCAGAAAGGCAGCAGTCTCCATGAGGCGGATCATGTCCGGCGTCGAATACACCGGCGGCAGTTCGGGATGGTGCGCCGTCAGAGTGTGCTTGAACTCGACTGTCTCCTCTGCCTCGCCGCGTGCTCCGATCGGAATTTCTTTGGCCAATCGTTCCCTCACAAAAGAAATGAGCCAATGATTCTAGCGAATCATTGGCTTAAGCTATTTGATTTCCAACTCTGCTACGCAGCTGCCAGTGCTGTGCGACGAGCTTCTATTCCATCCAGTGCGCACCACAACATACGAGCTACGTTCTCGGCGGCGTCGAGAACTGCATCCGCAGCCTCAGGGTTCGCTGAGACCCGCTTTTCCAGTTGGTTGCGCCACACGCGCGAGTGATACACATCGGCGGTCGCATGCAGCGTGAAATAGCCGCGAGTCTTGTCATCGGCTCCGTACATTTCGCGCAGACCACGATCTTTTTCCGTCGCTACGCGCGGCACCTGCGACTCGTAGGCATAGAACGCAGCCAGCGCCTCTTCGGGCGTGCCCTCGTTGGCAATACGATGGAAGTGTTGAATCAACTGCCGAATCTCCGGGATGGGATTGTGCCACTCCAGATTGCGGCTTGACCCCATGCCTTCGGCGAAGTCGAGCCAGAGGTCAGAGTGCGGAACCGCGTCTCTTCCGCTGCCGTCTTCCACTCCTTTTTCGTCGCACATGTTCGCCAGCACCGCGCGCCGGAGTTCTCCTTCATCGAGGCGCAATCCAAATGCCGCCAGATACGAAGGAAATGCTTCCACGTGGTGGTAATAATTTTGGGCATACGCGCGCAGATCGTCGCGAGTCAATTCCCCCGTCGACCACGCTTTGTAAAAGGGATGGCAAAGCAGATCGTATTGGGCGATGCGCGCTTCCAGCTGAGAAATGAATTCGGCGATATTCATGATTCCGGTTCCTCCCATCGCACTTTGATTAAGACAGACCAATATAAGGCCACCGACTAGAGGCGGCAAGTGAACTGAATCACCGATTCCCCCAAGTTGCTAGAATGAAAGAGGAAACAGTTTTACAAACCCTGAGATTCGCGCGCTATCTCAATGCCATTCACGGAGCAATTCGACGTAGTTGTGGTCGGTGCAGGCCATGCCGGCTGCGAGGCGGCCATGGCTGCCGCGCGCATGGGCCTGAAGACCGCGCTGTACACGCTCAACGTCGACCTGATCGCGCAGATGTCGTGCAACCCTGCCGTCGGTGGCATCGCCAAAGGACATCTCGTCCGCGAAGTCGACGCGCTCGGCGGCATCATGGGTGAGATCACCGACGCGGTCGGCATTCAGTTCCGGTTGCTTAACACTTCCCGTGGACCCGCTGTCTGGTCGCCCCGCGCGCAGTGTGACAAGCAAGCCTATCGCTTGAAGATGCGAGATGTGCTGGAGTCGCAGCCGAATCTGAAGATCAAGCAGGCGGAAGTGGCGGATCTGATCGTGGAGAACAGGCGTCAGACCTCAGCCCTCGGCCCTCAGCAAAATCGGGAAGGACACGACTTCAGTTCTGAGCTTGCCCTGAGCGAGCGCAGCGAGCCGAAGGGTGCCGAAGAAGGTTTCTTTGGGGATGCGGCTTCAGCCGTTGAGGGCATTGAGAACCGAGAACTGGGAACTGAGAACTCGCGCCGAACGGTCCTCGGCATTCGCCTCCGCGATGGCCGCACTGTCGGGGCGCAAACGGTCATCATCACCACCGGAACATTCCTTAACGGCCTGATTCACTGTGGCGAGCAGCAGTATCCCGCCGGACGCTCCGGAGAGCCGAACGCCGTCCTGCTCGGAGAAGCACTGAAAAAACTTGGCCTGCGCGGTTGCCGCCTCAAGACCGGCACTCCTCCGCGTCTTGACGGGCGCACGATCGACTGGTCGCGATTCCCGGTGCAACCCGGCGACGACGACCCGACTCCATTCAGCTTTCGCACCAAGCGCGTCGCGCATCACGATTCGCAGGTGCCATGCTACATCGCATGGACCACCGCTGAGACACACCGCATCATCCGCGAGAACGTGCATCGGTCGCCGATGTACAGCGGCCAGATCCAGTCCATCGGCCCGCGCTACTGCCCTTCGATCGAAGACAAGATTGTGAAGTTTCCCGACAAGGAGATGCATCAGCTCTTCCTGGAACCTGAGGGACTGAACACGCACGAAATCTACGTGAACGGCATGAGCACGTCCCTGCCGGTTGAAGTGCAGCTCGCGATTTTGAAGTCGATTCCTGGCCTCGAAAACGCCGAGATGCTGCGCCCGGGATACGCCATCGAGTACGACTCCATCGATCCCACCGAACTCGAACGTACGCTCGAAACGCGCAAGATTGCCGGATTGTTCCTTGGCGGACAGATCAATGGCACCTCCGGCTACGAAGAAGCCGCATGCCAGGGATTGATGGCCGGCATCAATGCGGCGCTGCAGGTGAAGCGCGAGAAACCGTTGATTCTCGATCGCACCGAAGCCTACACCGCGATCCTGATCGACGACCTCATTTCAAAAGGCACAAACGAGCCGTACCGCATGTTCACCTCGCGAGCCGAGTTCCGCCTGCACTTACGAATCGATAATGCCGACCGCCGGCTGACTCCTCACGGCCGCCGTGTGGGCTTGATCTCCGATGAAGCATGGGTCGATTTTCAAGCGAAACAGCAGCGTTTGGAGAAAATGAGGAAACTGCTGGAGAGCACGCGACTGACGCCGGACATGCTCTCGTCTTGTCATCCTGAGCGAAGCGAAGGACCTATGCATTTTGCCGACGGTAGAGATGAATCTGGAATAGCGTCGTGGGATTCCGCAGTGGGGCAGACGCTGGCGCAGTTGCTGAAGCGCCCGGAAGTCAGCATCGAGAAGTTGGTTCCGGTTTTGCAAACCCTAGATCCGGATTTTTTTAGGAGAAACGAAATCCGTGAAAATCCGTGCGAATCCGTGGCCAAGGTTTCTTCTGAAGTTCGCAACGAGCTCAAGTCCGTCGAAACCGAAATCAAATACGAAGGCTACCTGCTACAGCAGCAGCGCGCCATGGAGCGGCTGAAGAAATCCGAGCAGCACGCGATTCCCGAATGGTTTGATTATCGATCGGTAAGCGGGCTTTCGCGTGAGATGCAGGAAAAGCTCACTAAAGTTCAACCGCGCACGCTCGGCCAAGCTTCGCGCATTCCCGGCGTCACACCTGCGGCCGTGTCGCTGGTGAATGTCTATATTGAAATTCAGGCACGCCGGCGAGAACAGGCTACAGTCATTTAGTTCGTCACGCAGATTCTCAGGAATGCCCTGTGTGAGCGTTTATCGTAGCGCCTCCCGATAAGCGGGGGAAAAGAAATCCAGTGCTCTGCCGATAGGTCGCGTATTCGTCCCCGAACTCTTTCGTCAGCATGGCTTCTTCACGCAAAGCCTTCCGCGAGTGCGCGATCAGCATTAGCGCGACCGCTAGGACTCCACGCCATTCTCCTACTACCAGAGCAGTACCGGCCGTCGCCAGAAACATCCCCGTATAGATGGGATGCCGAATAAACCGATAAGGCCCAGAGCGGATCAACTGATGCTCCTCTTTCAGAGTGACCCGCGCACTCCAGTTCTCGCCGAGAGTGCGCCGTGCCCATATAGCGACGGCAGCACCGAGACTTGTCAGCAGAATCCCCGCCCACGCAATCCAGGTTTCTGTGGGCACGAAACGCTGTTGTAATAGGGCGATTCGCGGCCAGTCGTAGAAGAGAAGAACGAACGCAACGCACATTACGGCGATCGTGGCGAAGCGATCTACGGATCTTTCGGTCGCCTTCGTGCGTTTTACCCGCATTGCCGTAATCGTCCAGTAGGCGGCGAAGACATACCAGGGAATTAAATCGATCTGCCAGAACGTTGGCGTTTTCATTGGCCCACCTTCCTTCGGTTGCTGATTTCTGCGATCTGGCGCAAATGCCGAATCCAGTCGCATTCCATCGCGACCTGCTTCCTCATGTGCCTAACAATCTCTGTTCCAAACTTGCCCAGCTCCATGTTGTCCTGCAGGGTACCGAGCTTTTTGTCGCGGCTGTGCAGATAACTCTCACGCATATTGAGAATGGTTTCGCGAGTCTCCGGCTTCAGCATGGCGAAGAGGCCGACCCGTAGATGAAATGCATTCTCCGAAGCTGCGTTGGCCTCCGTGAACCGGGTAATTCCGTTGAACAGCCAGTGACGGCCCTCTGCGGTCAGCGCATACTGCTGCCGCGTCTGCCCGCGTTCGCCGGGAACCGCTTTCTTTCTGACCCACTTCTGCTCTACAAAGCGGCGCAGCATGGGATAAACCAGATTGTTGTGCAGCTTGTCCTGGCCCATCATCCATCCAGCCTCCCGCTTGAGCTGGTAGCCATACTTAGGACTGCCCAGCATCATCGTGAGCATTAATAGGTCATTCATGACAGTGTCAATTTTGATCTATTAGAAAACAGTTTGTCAATCTGACTGCTGGGCAGACATCCCAACTAGGCCATCGGGAAACGGCAGGCTAGGCTGCGACGGGACCATCAGCATGCTGACGTTTTTCGGTCTGTCCGCGGCATGAGCAGACGTTCTGCACATCACACCATCTGAGTGCGGCAGCTCAATCCATTAGGTAATCAGTGCATCACAATGGTCGGCTGGCTTCCGGAGTTCCACGCGTCTGCTGGAGGCGTCAGCGTCGATGGCAACGCCCCGCCTGTCGATGCTCCACCCGAGGCGTTGACAGCGAAGCTTACAAAAGCGCTCGTGCCTCCGATGGCCGCACAATTGCTTGCGCAATTCGTCGTGAAGGCGAGGTAGTAGCGGCCCGCTGGAAGAGTCGTAGAACCTTGCGTCCACGCCAGCGTGTTGAAGACCGCCGAAGGGGCAAACGTTGTGCCAGCAGTCGCTCCGATATCGAGCACCAGATTCCCCGCGTTGTTGAAGATGCCGATATCGTAGGTATTCGTAGTATTATCGGCGGTCGTTACGTCGAAGGTGATCTGCGTGGTCGTCACGCTGTAGGGCAATAGAAATCCCCACAAAGTGGTTACGTTCTGCGTGGGATTCAACGTAGCTCCAGTCTGCGAGCCGCCAGTCGCAAACAGAGGCAGCAGGGCCGGTCCGTTGGCGGCGATCGTTACCGATCCGGGATTATTCGTGATCGTTACGTTCTGACCTGCTGTGAGCGTGCTGAGCACCGGCGCATTGCCCGTAGAACCAATCAGAATCTGCCCATTGGTGGGGGCTGCCGTCGACGTAACAGTGGCAGGCCCGGCGAAGTACGCGATGCCATTCGTCGCTCCAGAAACCGCACCGAAGCTTCCGCAAGCCCAAGTCGTCCCGTTCCACACTAGAGTCTGACCTGCGCTACAGGTGTTCAGCAGGCTAAGTGTGACATTCCCGCTGGCGCCGCCGCCGGTCAAACCAGACCCCGCGTTTACTTGGGTGATGTCGCCGGTGCCGGGAAAGGCTTGTCCGGCGGCGAAGGTGATGAGTCCGTTGCTAGCAACCGACAATCCCGTCTCAGCCGGAGCGGTACCGTTAGCGCCGTAGAGCAGATTTAAAGTGGCGGTCGGATTGGCAGTATTATTTGCCGTCGCCTCAGCCTGCCAGCGGAAATGTTCCGGTACGGCCGCCGACGTGCCGCTGTTAAACGACGATGCGACAAAATCAAATGGGCTAGAGTTGAAGCCTTGCGTGGCAGTGGCGGTACCCAGATTTGGCATCGTGCCGCCGGATGCGATCAATGCGCCAGTAAAAGTTGCATTCGCGGCCTTCAGCGCGCCGGAGAATGTTCCGGTGGTTCCCGTCAAGCCACCAGTCAGTGTCCCGCCGCCAAGCTGCAAATAGCGTCCATCGGTGAAGGTCGTGTCTAGGCTAAGAGTGCCGCTGCCCGTAATCGGTCCTCCGGTAAGGCCGGTTCCGCTGGCAACACTCGTGACTGTTCCACCTGAACTTGGCGCTGTATTGGTGAGCGTGATTGTGCCGCCGAGAGCGACAGTGCCACCACCGGAGAGTCCCGTGCCCGTGTTTACAGTGATCGAAGGAGTCGCCAGCATCGCGTTGGTAACCCCGCCGGTAGCGATGCCGATCGTACCGGTCTTGGTGATCGTTCCTCCGGTCAATCCGGCACTTGTGGCCACACTCGTCACCGTCCCGCCCGAACTCGGTGCAGAGTTCGTCAGCGTGATCGTGCCACCTAAAGCGACCGTGCCGCCTCCGGATAATCCGGAGCCGGCCGTGACGCTGATCGAAGGAGTGGCCAGCATGGCGTTCGTGACGCCGCCGGTGGCGATCCCAATGGTGCCTGCGTTGGTGATTGTTCCTCCCGTTAATCCTGCGCCGGTCGCCACGCTCGTGACCGATCCTTTGCCGGTGCCGGGGAAGGCTTGTCCAGCGGCGAAAGTGATCAGACCGTTGCTGGCCACAGAAAGACCGGTCTCGGTCGGCATGGCTCCGTTGGCTCCAAAAAGGAGATTCAGAGTGCCCGAGGGATTCGCCGAATCATTTCCTACGGACTCGGCCTGCCAGCGAAAATCCTGAGCAACCGCTGCCGACGTGCCGCTGCTGAACGAGGACGCGACAAAGTCCAGAGGGTTCGAATTAAACCCTGCGGTTGCCATAGCCGTGCCGATACTTGGCAGAGAGCCTCCAGCCGAGGCTGAGAGCAGACCTGTAAATGTTCCGCTTGTAGCTTTCAACGCGCCCGTGAAGTTGGCCGTCGTTCCTGCCAATCCTCCGGTCAGCGTTCCACCGGCGAGTTGCAGGTAGCGGGCGTCCGTGAAGGCTGTATTCAAACTGAGAGTACCGCTGCCGGTGATCGGTCCGCCGGTGAGACCAGTTCCGCTGGCAACGCTGGTGACCGTGCCTCCTGAGCTCGGCGCCGTATTCGTCAGCGTGATCGTGCCACCTAAAGCGACCGGGCCGCCTCCGGACAATCCGGAGCCAGCGGTGACGGTGATCGAGGGAGTGGCCAGCATGGCGTTCGTGACGCCGCCGGTGGCGATCCCGATGGTGCCTGCGTTGGTGATTGTTCCTCCCGTTAATCCTGCGCCAGTTGCCACGCTCGTGACCGATCCTTTGCCGGTGCCGGGGAAGGCTTGTCCAGCGGCGAAAGTGATGAGGCCGTTGCTGGCCACCGAGAGTCCTGTCTCGGCGGGTGCCGCGCCATTGGCGCCAAAAAGCAGGTTCAAAGTGGCTGTCGGGTTTGCTGTGTCATTTCCCTTTGCTTCCGCCTGCCATCGGAAATGCTCCGGCACTGCCGCAGATGTGCCACTGTTAAACGACGATGCGACAAAATCGAATGGGTTGGAGTTGAAGCCCTGCGTAGCCGTGGCCGTACCAATGTTTGGCATCGTGCCGCCAGCGGCAATGATTGATCCGGTGAAGTTGGCGCTCGTGCCCGCCAATGCTCCTGTCAGCGTTCCTCCGCCGAGTTGCAAATAGCGCGCGTCTGTAAAGCCTGTGTTCAGGCTGAGTGTGCCGCTACCGGTGATCGGTCCTCCGGTAAGGCCAGTCCCGCTGGCAACGCTGGTGACTGTGCCTCCTAAACTCGGTGCGGTGTTCGTGAGAGTGATCGTTCCACCAAGCGCCACTGTCCCGCCGCCAGACAATCCTGTGCCTGTGTTTACAGTGATCGAAGGAGTCGCCAGCATTGTGTTCGTGACTCCGCCGTTGGCGATGCCAATTGTGCCGGTCTTGGTAATCGTTCCTCCGGTTAGTCCTGCGCTTGTCGCGACGCTCGTTACCGTGCCGCCAGAACTGGGTGCGGAGTTTGTGAGTGTAATCGTGCCACCGAGAGCGACAGTCCCGCCTCCCGATAATCCGTTTCCTGCGGTCACTGTGATCGAGGGAGTAGCGAGCATAGCGTTAGTAACGCCACCAGTGGCGATCCCAATTGTGCCTGCGTTGGTGATTGTTCCTCCAGTTAATCCTGCGCCCGTTGCCACACTCGTGACCGTTCCTTTGCCAGTACCAGGGAATGCCTGTCCGGCAGCGAAGGTGATAAGGCCGTTGCTCGCTACTGAGAGTCCGGTCTCGGTCGGAGCGGCGCCATTGGCACCAAAAAGCAGGTTCAAAGTGGCTGTCGGGTTTGCTGTGTCATTTCCCTTTGCTTCCGCCTGCCATCGGAAATGCTCCGGCACTGCAGCAGATGTGCCACTGTTAAACGACGATGCGACAAAGTCGAACGGGTTCGAGTTAAAGCCCTGAGTTGCAGTGGCCGTGCCTAAATTTGGCATTGTCCCACCGGACGCGATCAACGTGCCGGTGAAAGTTGCGCTCGCTGCCTTCAGAGCGCCCGAGAAGGTCCCGGTGGTTCCTGTTAAACCTCCCGTCAGCGTTCCTCCGGCCAGTTGCAAGTACCGAGTGTCAGTAAAGGCAGTATCGAGGCTTAGCGTGCCACTGCTGGTGATTGGTCCACCCGATAGTCCGGTTCCACTGGCGACGCTGGTGACTGTACCCCCGAGGCTGGGAGCGGAGTTGGTCAGGGTGATCGTGCCACCCAGGGCCACCGTGCCACCGCCAGACAATCCGTTCCCAGCCTTCACCGTCACCGAAGGGGTGGCCAGCATGGCGTTCGTGACTCCTCCGGTAGCAATACTGATCGTGCCGGTCTTTGTGATCGGTCCACCAGTCAGTCCTGCGCCTGTAGCGACGTTCGTGACCGTCCCGCTGACTCCAGGGAAAGTCTGACCGGGTGCGAACGTGAGGATGCCAGTTTTGTCGATCGACAATCCGGTTTCAGCAACGTGACCGCTCACACCGTAAAGCAGGTTAAGCGTTGCTCCTGTGTTCGTCGTGTCGTTGTTAAAAGGTTCTGCCTGCCACTGAAACATGTAGTTGACTGGCTGCGACAGAGTGGTGTTGAACACCGAAGCGGACATGTCGAACGGGTTAGAGACGAACCCCTGAGTTGCTGTAGCTGCTCCGGTAGGAAGCATGTTCACCCCGCCGAGGGATGACAGTGTTCCCCGGAAGAAAGACGTGCCGGAAATATCGAGCGTGCCGGCCGGAGCCTTGTTACCGATGCCTACGTTACCGCCTAATTCGAAGATTGCAGAATTCTCAACGTTGCAAGCCGTGGTGAACTTTGTCAGTTGGTTGGCTGTGCCGGTTCCATCGCTCGTTACAGATGTACACGCGGAAGGCGGTGGCACGGTGGCAAATGAAATCGGCGGCGCACTCGAAACGGTTGGCTGTGCTCCGGCCGACTGAGTAGATCCTTGGCCGCCCGCCAGAACGAATGCCGAGGCCGGTTTACCTCCCAACGTGTCTGCATCCGCAGCCTTCAGCGCGTACGCAACACTGAGCAGAAGAATGCGTGGTTGCTCGGATTGACCTTCGGGGCGAACACCAAGCCAACGAGCTTGGCCTGCGGAGAAGATTTCAAGCGGCAGTCCGTTAGCACTGGTAGAGCCAAGAAGCGCCGTGTAATGCCCGGATCCGTCGAGCGATACTGTTTGCGTTTCTTCCCAGGCGGCCGTTGAGTCGTTCTGATCCTGATAGAGGGCAAACGCGACCTGTGCGTTACCGGTTAGAGGTTTGCCGACTGTATCATGCAGAGTTCCTGTGATCCGAATTAATCGGGGCACTGTGGCTGCCACAGTGGGGGAAGACTCCTGGGCGCCAGCCAACGCAGGGCACACCAATATCAATAGGATGAGGCACACGGCAACGCGAACAGGGTGCACAAACACCTCCTGCCTTGCTAGATCGGGATATGTCGACTGGTCAGCGGGGGATTAGAGCATTGCCGACCAGTCCAGTCGTGCGGTGCCAGAAAAGCGGTCAAACTTGGTGGCCAACGCGAAAGCGCCTTCTGGCAGGCGCGGGGGGAGACGCTGGCTGTTCTCCAGAGCAACAAGGACCTGCCCGATATAGTGCTCGAGCTTGGTCCGTTCCAACTTTTCTTCCCAATTACTTGTTCTTACAATTCCCTAGGTGGCTTAGCCTATTAGGTTAGCCTTTAAGGTTATGGCCGGGCCTTAACCTAGAGTTCCAAACCTTGTGCGGACAAGAAACTATCTTGCTGCAGCTTTAGCAGAACCGCTGCGACGTTTCTCATCCTAATGCCGAGAGGGGGTGGCTACTCTTTTGGCTTAATGCTGGTGCGATCTGCGGCCATGATATAGGGCGTATCGTTGGCCAGCGTAATCTTGCCGGTCACGCAGACGTTCTTGCCTTTATAGGCAGTGATCGCCTCATCGGGCCCGCCTTCCTTCGATCCGAAGGTTACAAAGTAGAACACCGGATTTGGCTCGGGCTGATCAATGTCGAAGATCACCGGCTTGCCGCGGCCCGAAATCCCGTACTTGGCGATTTTGGTGTCTACCACTTTTCCGCATACCGTAACTGTATCGCCGGCATGGTCCTTTGCTTCAGTCGGTTTAATGTGAGCAACCGGACCTGCGGTCGCTGGAGCGCTTTGCGGTGCACTTTGGGCGGAAGCAACGGCCACGCAGCCCATCGCGCAAAAGAAAACGATGAGTATCTTATTCATATTGGTCATTTTGTATTCCCGGTAGTCGAGTCTGAGCAACACGTATAGTATGCCGGAAAACCGCAACCTAGGAGGGGAGGGCGGATTTACGCAGCTTACTTTTTCTGTTCGTTCTGCGTGGTGCTATTCGGTGTCACCATCGCGGTGCTGTTCTGTTTACCGGGGGCATTGCGGGCAGCCAACTCCTGCAACACTGTATCGCGCAGTTTGGCATATCCGATACCACCACTCATGAAGCGGCCGTTAATAAAGAAGCTCGGTGTCCCTTGCAGCCCAAGCCGCTGTGCATCCTGAGCATCTTTCTTAAGGTCAGCAAACTGCTCGCCTTTGTCGAGACACTGGTCGAACTTCCCGGTGTCTAACTTCAGGGTGCGAGCTTCCTCTTTCATGTCAGAAACTTTGAGCTTCTTGGTTTCAAACAGGAAATCGTGGAATTCCCAGAACTTGCCTTGAACGCCAGCGCAGCGCGCACCTTCGGCGGCCTGTGCGGCCTGCGCGTGCATGGGGAGGGGGAAGTCTTTGTAGACGATGGAAACCTGATCGCCGAATTCCTGGTGGATGCGGGTGAGCTCGGGAGCCACTTTCTGGCAGTACGGGCATTCGTAGTCGGAATACTCGATAATCTGGACGGGGGCTTTCTCAGAACCGAGTCTTGGAGCGTTTCCGGCTTCAACTTTCGCACTGGGCTGGCTGAGCTCGATTACGACGTCATAATCCTGGCGCAGTGTGGTGATGTAGGCCTCGCGTGCTTTTTTCAGGCGGAGCTGATGGATAGTCTCGATGATGTTGGGCCGAGCTGTTTCATACGGCTCGTCGGTCTGCACACCTTCATAATAAAAGCGGAGCTGATCTTCGGTCGGTTCCTGCAGGTTGACCGCCACATGACGTTTCAATAGTTCATCAATGGTGACCGATTCCTTCTTTGCCTGCATCTCCAAGAGTTGGTCGTCAATGTATGCCTGCAGCGCATCACGCTGGGCAACGTAGTATTTGTAGCGAGCCTGAAGCAGCTTGCTGGCTTCTTTTTGCTCCAGTTCACCAGCCGTAATGGGCTGGCTGCCAATTTCGGCGATGACGGTGGAGCTGTCCTGGCCAACCGCCGGAATGGAAAAGGCAGCGGCAGCGATCCCCACTCCAAGCGCCAGAAGAAAGTGCTTGCTTGACATTGTGAAACTCCCCCTATTTGGAAATCAAAAACAAGTATTTGCGAAAGAACCCGGACGCCGATGGTTGAGATCGACGTCCGGGGGATTGGACTAATCTTACAGCCTTACAGCTCCTTTGACTCGGAAGTTTAGAAATCGTGATCTTCCGGTGTGCAGGAGCAAACGCCGAAGCCGCTGCCCAGCGTGATCGCGAACGAGCACGACTGCTGCAGAGCCTGTTGTTCTGCCGAGACCAGGTTCGAATCGGCCAGCGGGGTTTCCGTCACATAGAACGGGCCTCGGGTCGGCTGATTGGCAAAGGCTTGAATGTGGGTTGCCCAGCCACGAATGCCGGCCTTCAGCTTATTGTTGGTCGGGTCAGGGTTGGAGCTCGAGATGACCTTGATTACGCCACGGCTCATTTCAGCTCTGCCGGTCAGCTCGTTGGCCGTGAGGTTCTTATCCACGGATTCCGAAAGAAGACCATCGGCTGAAACGAAGCAGTTGCAGCATTCCTGCATTTCTTGGCTGTCGTCGAACACGTAGAACGATGCCCACAGATTTCCGTTCGGAACGCCTTCCACCTGCGTGGTCGAAGCGTCGCCGTCGTTGATGAGGCGAACAACTGCATCGGGCGCGCCTTCTGTGTTTGCATTGGAATAATAGGTGACAAAATAAACGCTGTTGTCACCCTGAGCAAGAGCATTTCCCCCAAGCAGCAGGGTCATTGCTACTGCGAGAAACAGCAATACTCCGAGCTTCTTCATTTTTATCTCCTGAGTTGTGTGATGATGGCGCCGGCTGGGGGGAGGAATCAGCGAGTGGCGCTCCATGGGAACTTTCAACCGGAACTAAAATCTTTACAAGTACCCACGTGGCTTAGCCCGACGTACTAGATCGTGTATGTAGTCCGTAAGGATTAGTTCAGCCACCTTACATCACACAAGCAGCAAGTGCATTGACAGCCTCGCACGCTGCCACAGATTTTTTTCGCTCAAGATCGTCTTCATTTGCATTTGCGTTCATTGCATTTGCGGCGGCTGGGCCGGTGGATGCTCGCGAATCTCTCGCGCCCTCTCCTTCAAAATTTCACGCAGCTCATCGCGCGTCAGCGGACCAGTGTGCGGACGTTCCGGGTCCGGCGTCGGGTCTATTGTCGCAGCTACCGCAGGTTCGGCCTCCGGAGGCGCTCTATGTTCTGGCGGTGGCGCAGAAGCTACGACCGGCGTCGGGCTGTCAGTCCGCAACGTGAGCAATACCTGCTGCAATTCGTTCGGACGTTGCTGAGAACCGATCACCACGAAGTTGAAAGGAGATCCCTTGAGCAATTGCGTCAGCACATCGCCCGCTGGTGCTGGCCCGGCGTGTTCGACGATGGGTTCAAAACCGGTTCCTGGTGGAACATCGATGATCGCGCCGGTTCTCTGCGCCACTAAACGCAGTACCTCGGCCAGTGTCGCATTCGTCGCGTCAATTGCGAGCAGACCATTTTGATAAGTAACCTTCGGTCCCTGCGGAGTGGGAACCTCCGCGACTGAAGTGACAGAAGCTGAAGTAACAGAAGCTGCGGGAGTCATGATGGTTGCGATGGGCGCATCTGCCGCAGGAGTGACGGCGATTGTGCTTTGAGAGTCGGAACTCTGATCAGAAACATCATGAAGAGAGTTGGAAACTCGAGCAACTGGTTCCTGCGCACCCGAAGATTGTTGCGGTGCATTGCTTTCCACTAGCGCGACCGAAGGAGCAGGTGGAGCAATTCCGGGCACGAGTTGAATCCGAGCGAAAGTAGGGAATTCACTATCTGAGAGCGGAATGCCTTCGAGCATCACCACGAGCGGCTGACTCACTACGTGTGGTGCCTGATAGTTTCCGTTGCTGTCGATCGTGCCGCACGCTGAATTGGCGCAGCCGACTCCAGAAATTTTCCAGCGCACAGAAACCGGTTTTCCTTCAGGATCAGTGACTCCGAAGATTTGTGTTTGCGTGACGATGAGCCTGACGTCGTTGGGGTGAACAGTAAACCTCGGTGCGGTTGAGCTTGCAGCTTTGTCGTCCTTCTTGTGTGCAGAAGGAGAAGCGCAAAGTCCGGGGAGTGTGATGCCGATCATCAGACTGATTACGACCAAAGTGCGCAGGACCATCCAAAAACACGAGGACCATGCCAGCCGATACCTAGATCGGATGGTCCATTGGTCGGAAATCAGCGCGAGTCGAGTCGTAAACTGCCTCCCTAGGCGCGTTAGCATCCATAGAACGCGACGTTGAGGGGTATTTGCAGGCCTTGCCGAAGCCTTATTAAGGGGGAGGCAGCGCTGAAATTGCCAAGGGACTCTGCCCTTGGTTGGCCGATCCAGCGCTGGATCGGAAAAAATCAGGCTTTTTTAGTTAACTACGACGCTCATCCAGCATCAATACTGCCGTTGAACTAACCCCAGTGATTAGTCCAAAATCGTAGGCTATTTGGGCTAGTGCTAAATCACCCCCTTCTAGCCTATTGACAAAAAATGGCTTCCGTCTAATACTGTTGCCGCAAAGTTTTAGTACCCTTAGCCCCTCGGTAGTACATGCCACGCCCTCTCCTAAGGTCCGAAATTTTCAGGCGATCGTGTGTGTGATCGCTAATGTAGTAGGCCCTAGTAACTAGTCAAAATATAGGAGAGTGCTGTGTCCATGGTCCCTAGCAACAGCGGTTTCCTGCTGCTGGACGCCGATTTAAATCTGCTTGCTTCTAACGATCCTGCGCTGCAAATCCTTTGTTTTCCTAGCGAAATCAACCGGATCAAGCAGCCCAAGGTTTTACTCGCAGATCGCGTCCGCACCACCTTACTCGATCACCAGCATCGAGATCGACGTGTTTTCGTCAGTGAACTGCAATCCGGGAAGCGTCGTTATGTTTGCAAGACGTTTCAAGTCAATTGCAACGGACATTCCACGGTACAGCCAGCTTTCGCAGTGCTGCTGGAGCGAACTGCCGCAGGCAGTTTGAATACATCAGAACTGTCGGAACGGTTCGCCTTGACGCAACGGGAGTGCGAGACTGTCGAATATCTTCTTCAGGGGCTCACCAGCAAAGAGATCGCTTCGCGGATGAACATCAGTCCGAATACGGTGAAAGCTTTTCTGCGGCTGGTGATGGTCAAAATGAAGGTTTCGACTCGTTCGGGAATCGCCGGCAAGATTACAGAGCTGCGATCTTCGAACTGAGCCGTACGCTGCATACAGTAACCGCACTGAATTAGTCCGATTGCAGAATTTACGGAAGTGGCGCGTTCAGGCACGATGCCACACCGTGACCACTTCTTCCCGGCGTGAACGACGCCAGCACGAACGCTTCCCCCAGGTGCTGGACGTACATGCTCGTTGCCTATTATCTGGCCAGGTGACGGGCCAAACATCCAATCTGCCAAGTGAATTCGAAGGGCGCATTCAGAATTTGAGTAAGGGCGGCGCCTGCATCCTGAGTTCAACCCCGCTCCCACCGGCCGCTTTCGTGTGCTGCGACTTCCCTCTATTCGACGCTCCGGTTTCGGTCCCTACGCTCATGCAAGTGCGATGGACCGCCAAGCGGGGACGCAAGCCACCCAACTACCTTAGCGGTTTCGAGTTCGTTGTCTAGATAATCTCTGCGAAAGTGTTGAAAACCACGGCGTGGAATATCCTCGTTTATACATACTACCTTTGGTATAATCCGTTTGGATTAGCCGCGATGTAGTAGGAAGAACTGCCAATTGGCGAAAACAGGTTTTGTGCGTATTGTTCCCCTCCAGTACTACCGTTTCAGTTAGTTGATCGTTCCCTCCCCGAGCTGCCCTAGGCTCAACATGAAAATTTATCCAGCCAAGACCCTAAGTGTCTTTTGCGTCCTTTTATGCTGCGCGTTGCTGCCGAACTGCGGCGGTGGTGGAGGCAACAAAAACCGTACTCCAACCCTCACACAAATCCTAGTTGCACCCGCGAGCAAATCGATTCCTAAAGGCACGAATCTGCCCCTTACCGCCACGGGATTTTATTCCGACGGGAGCAAGAAAGACTTGACCACTTCTGTGACGTGGCAGGCGAGTCCAGCCACAGTCGCAAAGATCGATACGAAGGGTAATCTCTCCGGTGTCGCAGAGGGCGTCGCACAGGTATCGGCTGTATATCAAGGACTGACCGGCAACGCTTCGATTATGGTCAGTGCGGCCGCTCTATCTCAGATTTCTGTCACAGCACCCAAGTCATCTTTGCCGCTAGGTGAAACGGAAGCGCTGAACGCGACCGGAACCTACACTGATGGATCGACACAGAATCTGACGTCATTAGTAACGTGGCAAGCGGGACCCTCCAACATCGCCTCAGTCAGCACACAAGGCAATCTCAAAGGACTGAGCCAGGGTGTTGCACAGGTGTCAGCCGCATATCAGAGCGTGACTGGAGCCGCATCGGTGACTGTAGGCGCAGCAGTGCTGATTCAGATCACGGTGAACACGCCTCGATCGGCTCTGCCTCTGGGCGAATCCGAACCGCTCACTGCGACGGGAATGTTCTCCAACGGAAGCATGCAGGATCTAACGCAGTCAGTAACGTGGAAGACAAATCCGTCCGCGGTCGCTGGAATCGATGCGAAAGGCAATTTGTCGGCTCTTTCCAAAGGTGTCGCCCAGGCATCGGCGGCGTATCAAGGCGTGACTGGGATAGCGTCCGTAACTGTCGGATCGGCAGCGTTGCTGCGCATCGATATCAATCCGAATTCCTCTTCTTTGCCTCTGGGGGAATCCGAACCACTGACCGCGGTCGGTACGTTCTCTGACGGAACGGTGCAAAATCTGACCACAGTCGCAACGTGGAATTCATCACAGTCATCGGTCGCCAGCGTGAACACTTCCGGCACGGTAGCGGCAAAGACACTCGGCACAGCTACCATCACTGCGGTTTCGGCATCGGTGACCGGCACTGCCAGTCTTACAGTGTCGGCTCCCGTAATCGTCGGAGTGAGCATTAATCCGGCGCAGTCATCTCTGCTGATTGGAGCAACCGGGCAGTTGCAGGCGCTCGCGACCTTCAGTGATGGCTCCACGCAGGATGTCACTGCCACGGCGACGTGGATCTCGGGATCGCCGAACGTTGTTGGCGCCGGTGACGACGGCGTCGTGACGACTGAAATGGTCGGAACAGCGACGATTCAGGCGGCGGACAGCGGCTTCACGGGAACGGCCATTCTGACCGTAGCGCCCATGTTGCTGGTTAACTATTACAGCCGCATCAATGCTGTGAATGCAAAGCTCGATGACACGATCCGTGTGGTGAATCCTGGTTACACACAACAAGATATGTGCGCCATGATTTATGTCTTCGATCAGACGCAGGAAATGAACGAGTGCTGCGGATGCATAGTCTCCGACGGCGGATTGCTGACGCTTTCCTTGCTCAAGGATCTAACGGCAAATCCGTTGACCGGAAAAGAACCGAACGCAGGCGAGATCGCGATTGTGCCATCGAATCTCGGCTCCAACGGCCAGTGCAACGCCGGAACCCCAACTCCGAACAGCATGCTTGCATCCTGGGACACCCATGTTCAGGGTTCCACTGGAGCCTACTCGGTGACAGAAACACCATCAAGCGTTGTCGTGCTGAGCCCAACGGAACAGCAGGTGCTGGCCGTCGAATGCGGCTTGCTGCAGACGTTGGGAAGCGGTAGCGGAACGTGTACGTGTGGCACTGGAGACTGATGTCGCCGCTTATATCGCATCGGAGAAGCCAGACTCAACAGCGATAATGGCCGGGTCGTGGCATATCCCAACACGCGTGTGCTATTTACCTATGCTCTCGCTGAATCTAGTCTGTTCCACGAACAGCACTGGAGAGGGAGGGCTGTTCACTTTGCGCCCCATGACTGAATCAGTCTGGGGCGCTTTTTCTTAGGGAGGAAAGTGATCGTCTGTAATCGCTCTCATTTTCAAGATAAGCCTCAATGCAAGATGAACCCCAGATGAAAATCCAGAAGCGGCGCGACATTCAGTCGGTATTGGTGTTCCTAATCAATGTAGGTTGACGGCGCTTCGCACGTGTTACTACCTATTCTTTTCGTAACCAAAAATTTTAATTTTTGAGTTGAGTTCAAAATCAACTTCTCACTGAAAGACTGCCTGGAGAAAAATCGCAATGTTTGATTTGTTCGATATGAAAAAAACCTCTAGCAATACTGCTGTTAACAAACATCATTCAGCAATTCAGACAGAACGGGGATCTATGACCACTTGTCAGAGAATGTTCATTATTGCAGCGATTTTCATACTGGTCGGTGCGGGGAAGACCCTCGTGTGGGGGCAGGAGAGCACGCTCAAGCCTTCTGTCTTGCACATCCAGCAAACGCAGACTACGACGGTGCCAAATGGCACTGTTCCGACTTTCCTTGCCACGTATCACGTCTCGATGGCGAAAAGTCGCCGACCAACCTGCTTGCACTCAAAGGAACACTTTCGATGAACAACGATAGCCCGAATTTCAGCCAGGTTCTATGGGTACTTGTTTATTGGAAAGGCGCATGTCCAGAGCACGACATCGATTTGACGCAAATCGCTGGTTATCTATGGTTTGACATTACAAAGAATCCTTCGCAGTCGAACTCCTCATTCCCGGTGGATCTAGTCTTCCCAAATCCCCTGTCGGCGACTGGATGCATAGGTTTTTACTATGGTGGTGGGCCGATATTTGGAGGTAATACGACGATGACTGCCGATTTGGAACTCACGTACCAACCGGCGAGTTCGCCCAACCCAAACACGACAGTCGGTGTTGGCGGTGGCGAATATTGTTTTGGTCAGAACTTTGACTGTCAGAATGCTACAGCGGTTGAAGGAGAAGCGTTCGCGGTTCCGACGCCAATGAATACGGTTGGGCATTTGCTGGAGATCTACGGAAACATCAGCGACAGCACGTTGGATGGAACGAACAACTTCGGGCCGCTTCCGACCGGCTCCTGGGGCACTATCAACGATTTCTACCTGCTTCCTGGGGGCTGCGGGAAGTTCACCGAGAATCTCAACAGCTCGGGGTTCCCGAATCCAGCACCGCTCGCAACGTTGCATAGCTGGCTTCCCAAGGGTGCGCTTCAGCTCGTGAGTGTGCCTCAAGTAGATAGGGTTGCGTCTGGAGAGACGAGCAAAGCGGCGCTTCAAAACCAGGTCGAGACCATTTTCTCCGTTCCGGTGAAGGTAAATGCGGGAGATTGCATGGTCACGATTTACGGCAGTACGGGCAACGGTGCAACCGACCATGAAACCCAGGTCCTTGGTCTGATGGCGCCGTAAGAGTTTCCCGAACTGACTTCACAACTTGTATTGGACAGGTGGCCCACTCAAGCCTGTTTTTGGTTTGAGTGGGGCAGTAACCAACATCAGTCGAAAATTTTTACAGAACTTTTTTACAAAAATAAGGGGATCTTATGAGCACGTATCGAAGAATCGTTATGTTTATGGCAGTTTTAATTCTGGCTAGCTTGGGAAAATGCGAGTTGTGGGGACAGGAAAGTGGGGTTGCACCTGCTGTTCTGCACATCCAGCAAACTCAGACGACGTCACAGGGATCGCAGAATGGCTTTCCGACGTTTTTGGCCATGTATCACGCACTCGATGGCGCGAAGTCACCGGTTAACATAGTGGGTTTGAGCGGAACCCTCTCGCTGAAGAACTATGACCCAACCTTCGGCGAAGTCTTATGGCAACTGTACTACTGGAAGGGAGCGTGTCCAGCGCACGACATCAATTTGACGCAAATCGCTGGAATTCTTTGGAGCGACATTATCAAGAATCCCACCCAGTCAGAGTCCACATTTCCTGTGAATTTGATTTTCCCGCATCCTCTACCGGCGACTGGATGCATCGGTCTTTACTTTGGCGGTGGGCCGTTGCTTAACGGCAAGGCAACGATGACGGCCGATTTGGATCTCACCTACGAACCGGCGAACTCGGTCAACCCAAACACGGTAATCAATGGAATCGGCGGCGAATATTGTTTTGGTATGGATTCGGGCTGTCAGAACGCCACGGTGATTGACGGAGAGGCCTTCGCAGTTCCGACGATGCTGACGACGGCTGGGCATTTGCTGGAAATCTATGGAAACATCAGTGACAGTACTTTTGATGGGACTAATAACTACGGGCCGCTTCCGACCGGTTCCTGGGGCTCTATTAATGATTTCTACCTGCTTCCTGGCGGGTGCGGGATATTTACCCAGAACCTCAATAGCCAGGGAACTCCGAATCCAGCGCCACTGTCAACGCTGCATAGCTGGCTTCCCAAAGATGCCCTGCACCTCGTGAGTGTCCCCCAGTCCGATAGGGTTGCGACCGGAGAAACGAGCAAGGCCGCGCTTCAAAACCAGGTCGAGACTATCTTCTCCGTTCCGGTGAAGGTCAATGCTGGAGATTGCATGGTCACGATTTTCGGCAGGACCGGCAACGGTGCAACCGATAACGAAACGCAAGTAATCGGTTTGATGGGGCCGTAAAGAGTCTTATTGCATTGGTCCTGCGGCTGCGGAGCGGATCAGCGACTTACTATGTCGTGTTACTAACAAAATCATTCAGCAATTCAGACAGAACGGGGATCTATGACCACTTATCAAAGAATGTTCATTATTGCAGCGATTTTCATACTGGTCGGCAGGGGAATAGGCCACTTGCAGGCGCAGGAAAGCGCCTTAAAACCGTCCGTCCTACACATGCAGAAATCTACGACTACGTCGCAACCCAACTTCCCGGCTTTTCTCGGTATGTATCAAGTAGCCGATGGCGGAAACTCACCGGTCGAGGCCCTGGCGCTGACTGGAACTCTTTCGCTCAAGAATTATGATCCGACGTTCAGCGAAGTCCTGTTTCTGATTGTCTATTGGCAGGGAACATGCCCGGCCAATGACATCAACTTGACCCAAGCCGCCGGTATTATTTGGAGCGACATTCTGAAGAACCCATCGCTATCGGACTCTACCCTGAATGTGAATCTCAATTTTCCGGGTCCGCTGCCGATGACTGGATGCATCGGCCTCTACTATAACGGCGGGGCGCTGGTGAAGGGTAAGGTCACGATGTCGGCGGATCTGGACCTGACCTACAGGCCATTGACGACAGCAAATCCGAACACAGTGCTGAGTCTGGGCGGAGAATATTGTTTTGGCCGGACTGGGGGTTGCGAGAATGCCACAGGGATCGACGGGGAGGGATTTGCCGTTCCGTTCCCGCAACCGACGGCTGGGCATTTGGTGGAGCTCTATGGAGACATCAGCGACAGTACGTTTGACGGGACGAAGGAGCAGGGGCCACTTCCAACGGGATCGTGGGGCGCCGGGAATGACTTCTATCTGCTCCCGGGAGGTTGCGGGATATTCACGGAGAATCTCAACAGCCAAGGGTTCCCCAATCCGGCGCCGCTATCGACTCTACACAGCTGGCTTCCCAAAGATGCGTTGCATCTTGCGAGCATACCCCTGGTAGATAGGACTCCTCCTGGAGCAACGAGCAAGGCGCCGCTGCAGAGCCAGGTCGAGAATATTTTCTCGGTTCCGGTGAAGGTGAATGCGGGCGATTGCATCGTTGTGATTTACGGCAGAAGCGGTAATGGAGCGACCGACAACGAAACTCAAGTGAACGGTCTGATGACGCCGTAAGGAGCCGTATTGAATTGGTCCGGCAACTCCCGGAGCGGATCAGCGAAACATCGTTCCGACTTCCGGGGTTCCCACAGATCGACGTGTTATCCGAAATTTGTCTGGAGAGAATCGTGATGCTCGATATGAAGAAATCTTCTCTGACGATGTTGTTGTTCATTGTTTCAGCATTTCTACCTGCACACGCCGCCGTCAATATTCTCAATAATGGCGCCAAAGGGGATTGCGTCACCGATGACGCGCCCGCTATTAATGCGGCTATTCAATCATTGACCAACAGTCCCACCCATTCCGGAGAGGTTTATTTCCCTAAGCCGTCTGGCGGCTGTTATCTGGTAAACGAACCGATTCAACTGCCGGGAGGGCCAACCAATTTCGCTTACAGCGTAGTTATCTCGCTCGTCGGCGAAGGCCGTGGCGTAACGGTGCTCAAAGCCGGCGTGGGGATGAACGCGGTTCTTCAGAAAGATTCCTTCTGGGATAAAGGCGACACCGTCACCGACATGACCTTTGACGCCAATGGACTCGCTAAGCACGCCGTCGATGTGGAAGGCGGCACGGAAATCCGCTTGACGCGAATTGAAGGTCTAAACGGCACCGTCGACGATCTGCGTATTGACTCGCCGACCAATGTGACGGGCGGTGAAGACTACGTTTCCGACAGTTATTTTGCGAATTTCAAAACCTTCCCTCCCTACAACGTGTATGTCGGAACTTCCACCGACAACAAATTCACCAACAACGTGATGTGGAATGCGAAGATCGCGAACGTCATCGAGGCCACCGGCGGATCGAATCACTTCATCAGCAACCACGCGTATGGATATCCAGTGCAACTTTGCCCGACGTACAGCTATGTGACTGCATTCACGTCCATATGGATTGGCAATCAGAGTGACTGCTCGAACGAAGCCGCTTTTCTGGTGAACAACTGGCAAGCCGTCATCGAAGGCAACTTCATTCAAGGCGCGGCCAATCATGGGATTTGTATCTCGCCGAAGGCTGGCGGTGTGCAGGTGATTGGCAACACCATGGGCTTTAACGATCAGAACGCGTCGCCTGATAACGCCATCGTGCAGGGAGTGATGGAGGGCGACCAGGTGTCTTGCAAGGGCGCTGCGGTGCATACTGCGACGTGGGGAAATGCTCTCAATTTCGGCGTCTCCAACATCGTCGTCAACAATTGGCCGGCAAGCAACGAAAGTCTTTGGGAAGGTGTCTTCAAGGCCAATCTCAACAGCACGACAGCTATCGGTATCGGCACGACGGCTCCAAAGGCGACGCTAGACATTAATGGCTACGCCCGCCTGACAACTAATGCGAGTGAGCCAGCGGAGTGCCGCGCATCGAACAAGGGTGCAATCGCGCTGAACAGTGAGAGTCACATCTGCATCTGCGACGGCTCATCGTGGAAGTTCGACAGCACTGGGAAATCGTGCACGTGGTAGCGACTGCAGGGAATAGCCCGGCGCTTTGAGCCGCCACGATTGACTCGATTTTCTTGAACAACGGTAAACAGCAAGGGGATATCAAAATGCAATCGCAAAAACTACTGAGCATAATTTCTGCAATTTTGATGGTCGCGGCCGACGTTGCCGCACAAGCGCAAACTGTCACACCACTTTGCACTCCCAAGATGAGCGACAACACGGTGGTCGCCTCCGCTAAACAGCGATATGACGCCGGACAAAAAGCAGAGCCGCCGCTTACCGATCAAGCGAATGGCTTTGCCTGGCCCGATACCCCCATCGGCGTGATCAAAACCAACGACGGCTACGAATTTTTCGCCAGCGACGGCGGCCTGCACTCCCGCCAACTCTGGGATGGGCACTGGTACGGCAACAACAAGTATGGGTCGGCCACACGTACAATCGGTACGCTCGACAACCCGCTGGGTACAGCAGCGCCGATTGATGTAACGATTCTCCCGAATCCCGATCCCGCGGTGAATCCCTACTACGCGAGTTACGACTACATGGGCGGCGGGCCGGTGTACGAAGTTCCGCAGGGGATGCCGGGGGCGGGAAATCTTCTGATGGTCTATCACGCCGAAATCAACACGGTGACTACGCAGAGTTTCTACTCAGTTCTTGCTCTCGCAGCTTCCACAAACAATGGCATGAGCTGGACCGATCTTGGCGAAATTATTCGTATCAACCAGGCTTATCGAACTGATCTTGACGGCTACGACATTGGTGATCCACCGCTCGTCACATCCCTGGATGGCAAATTCTTCTACATCTACTTTCGTGACTGGTTGGCGAATGGGACCACGCACTGGGGCAACACCATCACGTCGATGTCTGTGGCGCGGGCACCGATCGCGGAGGTTCTGGCCATGGCGTTCGGCAGCAAACCTCACGCGGCTTCGTTCCAGAAATATTATTCCGGAGACTGGGCTTTGGAGCCGGGCATTGGCGGCTACTCCACTGATCTGAATCCGAATGCGCCATACGCTGGTGAACTCCAGGTCGCTTACAACTCCTATCTGAAGCGGTACGTAATGATCATTGGCGAAGGCGTGCTCTTCGCGTATGCAGAATCGCCCGACGGTTTGCACTGGTCGACGCCGGTACTCATTCATCAATTCAGCGGCCAGCCGAATACATACGTCATGCCGGTCGGGACAGGCGCTGATCCCCGCATTTTGGGCAAACAGTTTTATCTCTTATATACGTACGGCGGAAGCGGTGGCTGGCCCAGCAACTACGTGGGCCGCCTCACGGCTACATGCCAGTGAAATTACGGTTCCAGCAGCGGAACAGCGCGCTGCTGGAAAAACACTCGGCGCTTTAGTTAATAGTTTTTCGTGAGATATTCGCGCAAACGATCGAGCCTGAATGTTGTGTCACCGATCTCGACCTGCAAAAGCAGTTGCGCAGCGGTAAGTTGATTGCGGAAATCGAAGGCCGCTGACGTATCGGGATTGGCAACCATCTGAAGGTTGTTACCGATCTGATCGCTTTCTGCCTGCAGTGATTTCATTCTGGCTTCTTGCATAGAAACGCTGGCCACAAGCTGCTGGCGCAGCACTTCCATGTTGCGGATGACGTCGCCCTCTTGCACTTTTTTCCATTCATCGTAGGCTTCGACGGTCCGATCCAGGTGCCGGTTGATGGCGTGGCTCGCAAGGTTGTAGTTGATGGAAACCGCACCGTAGGGCTGCGCTCCTTGCGCGATCGGATTGACCTGCTGATGCACGCCGACGGAGAGCGCCACATTCCAATCGTTCTGACGATTTAATTTATCGATGGCTTTTTGCTCGTTCACTTCGCCGTTTTGTTTTTCGGCAACCAGTTGTTTGAGAGGCTTGTCGCTCAGTGAAGGTGGAGTATAAAGAGCCGTGATCTTCAGCGATGTGTCGGCGTGGTCGGCGTCGAGCCTGATTTTTGTCGTCTGCAAAGTGAAGAGCATAAGACGCGTGGCATTTTGCGCTTCCACGAGCTGCGCAGTCTTTTCCATCAACGCATCCAGCGACTTCGAGGCCTGTTCAATCTGGGCCAGCCGATTGTTGAGCGCTTCCTTCTCCAGGCTCGTAATTGCATATTGAATGTCCTGCTGAGCGCCGGTCGCCGCCTTGTAGAGTTCGCAATTCTTGCGTGCCACGTCCATGGTGAGGCTGGCTTTGCGAAAATCTGACAGGCCCAGCGAAGCTCCCGCCACGGCCTGCAAAGGCAGGCCGGTTTCCTGTTGGGTGAAACCGAGGGCTGCGATCGGCGTGCGCAGCAGATCGCGCTGCGCCTCGGCTTGCTCCATCACGTAAGAGCAGTACGCCAGCTGATCAGAAAGGTCGCCGGCAAACGCATTGAGGGACAGAAAACACACAACCACAGCCGGAAGGAACTTCCAGTGACGCAGAGACATTCTGGTTCTCCTCGGAACAAGTATCAGAATGAGGTCAGACAACACTTCCCAACAGCATTTCAGAACAACATGGGCTTGCCGCCCAGAAATACGGTCTTGGATTTCGCAGATTCGGCGTGGTCGAGATTCATTTGAATCAGGAATCCGCGAATCTGGGTCTTGAAGATAGGATGGATCAGTTGTTCTTCGCCCGGGAATATCTGCTTCACCGTGCCGACTTTGCGGCACAGAATCATGTTTAGATAGCAGTCGTAGATGGGGCGTCCGGCCACGGCGTCAGCCTGATCGTCATAGGGAACGAACGCGAAATATAACGTCTGCCCGCCGGAAGCGTTCAGGTAATACGGACTCTGTTTTGCCGTGAGAATGGCCTGATGCAAGCGATCGATCTGCCGCGTTTCTTCCTGAAGCTGTTTTTCCGCGACGTTGATGGCGATATCCAACTGCGCGACTTCCGAGCGTAACTCTGCCTGCTTGACGAGCACATTTAAAGAATTGGTGCCCACCGTAGTTTTATCGAGAACGCTGTCGGTTAGGAGAATCTCAGCAATCTGGTTGTCAGTGTAGGCGCCCTTTGCCTGATTCAGAGCTGCTAGTTGCGTTGCTGCGTCGCCCTGTGTGATCAATCCGGCTGCGAGATCTTTGTTGATGTTCGACTCGACTTGCTTGAGTTGTGCCAGCACTTTTTGCGTGGACACATTGTCAGCAAGCTTCTGCTTGTCGAGGGTCGCGAGTTCTGGACCGGAAGTCTTGTTGTGAGTTTGCTCCCGCGCAATGGCAGCTTGCAGCTCAGGTTCAAGAGCCAGCAACGTGGCGCGATGCTTTTTCATTTCCTCTAGGCCGCTGTCTAGCTTCTTGGTATCGACCTTTAAGTCTTCGATCGTTTGCTGGCTGGTCACCAGTTTTTCCCGGAAATCGAGGCTTTTCTCGTCTGCCGCTGAGAGAATTACCGGAGCTGCCCATGAGCTATTCACCGCGTAAAAGCCCATGACGAACGCATAGATGACGATGCCGGCCAGTACGAGATACAGCACGATGATCGCGAAGATCCGGTAGAGCGTGATCACCAGCTTGTAATGCAGCGATTGCTTGGGCGGAGCAGGAGCCTCGGATGGAAGCGTTCGAACTGGGGTGACCGGAGTTTCGGCTGAAACTTCGGGAGGAAGCGTGCTAACGGGTGGCATTGCCAAGAGGCACCTCTTGCTGCGGTTTGATCCGAGTGCCCCAATCGGCCGAATCCATCGTACACAAAGCCAGGGGAGTGAGAAATAGGCTGCTGACCAGCGACCAGGAGACATACGCGCCAAAAGCCAGCGGATGCGCAACAGCTTCTTTCACGCTATATTTCTTGATAATCCAGGTAAGAATCGCTCCAACTCCAAGCGCCGCTACCAGTGGAACCGGCCCTGCCCACGCCAATGGATCGGAAGAAAGAGCAGTCACGACAATTAGAAATCCGACCAGCGCACCCACCGGAGTCAGCACCAGCGTCAACACGGTGTTGGGATGCAGCTTCCACACGTGCTGCGGCAGGGTTTTGAGCGTGTAGAAAAAGTCGCGCACAATGCTTCGCCGCCAGCGCAATTGCTGTTTGAAAAGGACAGACAGCGTGTGCGGTACTGTGGTCCAGCAAAGCGCGTCATTATTGATATATGTTCCATAGCCGCGCAGCAGCGTCTGATGCGTGAGGAACCGGTCTTCCCCCTGATTCACCGGAATGCCAAACCAGTTGCGGGCGCGGATTGCGGGCTCGATTTCCAGCAGCAGCGTCCGACGAATGGCGAAGAGGCATCCGCTGATGCAGCAGATGCTGCGCGTCCAGTTCTCAGGAATTTTGTAGAGCTCGAACGCGGAGTAATAGATCACCGTTTGAATCGCGGTAATCACGCTCTCGTTCGGATTGCGCACTCCGACTCTGCCTCCAACCGAACCGATCCCCGGCTCGGCGAAGCAGGCCGTCAGCTCTCGAATCGCGTCAGGATGGAAGATGCAATCTGAGTCGATCGAGATGATGATCTCCGCATTTGAGTGTTGCAACGCATTACAGACCGAGCGCGCCTTGCCGCTATTGACTTCATTGCGTCCAGTTCGAACGCGGATGTTGGTGAAATCGCGCTGCGCCTTGAGCATCCACTCATAGCTGTCGTCGACGGAGCAATCGTCCTGCGCGATCACCTCAAACTTGTGGTTGGGATAGTTGCTCTTGCTGATGCTCTCGATCGTCTCGTACACCGTTTTGCCCTCGTTGAAGCAAGGCATCAGCACGCTGACCGTCGGCTCGTAGGTATAGTCCTTCAGGGCGTTCGCGCTCGCGAACGACAACCGCATGATGATCCCCATCAGGTACTTCACGACCGAGATCACCAGGCACAGCACCAGGATGAGCCAGAGAAGAATCGGGGCCATCGTTGCCGCCTCCGCGGAGCGACTCTAGAACTGCACAATATCGTATCTAGGACCGCATCGGGATTGCTACAAAGGGCAACCGGTGTATCGGGCAATCGCTCTGCCTTCTTTGACATTCTTTTGACAAAGAATTGTTTGACACCCACCGAGGGCTAGGGAATGATTTTCGGGCAAATTCGCCACATTTCTCCGCGAAAATTAAGTTGTCATATCAGGTTTCCCGAAAGGATTAACCATGCAGGAAGAACAGAATAAAGCAGTGATCAGGGAATTCACGCGAGTATTCAAGAACGAACACAACGTCGATGGAATTACCCATCTGTTTGACCCCAACTTTACGCACCATTTCCGGATGCCGCTTCCACCGGGCCTGGAGGGTTTCCAGCAGGTTGGATGCATGATGAATGGAGCTTTCTCCGACGTTGTGGTGACCGAAGAGGATCTCATCGCTTCCGGCGATATGGTCGTAGAAAGAAGTTCAGCCGTCGCTACCCACAAAGGCTCCCTGACGGGAGAAAAGCCAACGAACAAACGCATTCACTGGACTGAGATTCACATGTATCGCGTGCAGGATGTGCAGAACGGGGTCGTGTAAGGGGTGCGAACGGGACGCTGGCGGGATTACAGCCTGTCCGCAAAACTCATGTCATCAATTGCTTGTCGGAGGCTGTCCCGGCTGGAAAAATTCTCTACGACTGTGTTCGTGCGGTCGAAGTTCTGAATGCTCGACCGGGGTAGCTGCGCGAGTTTCATCGCCAGAGTAGACTGGCGAAATGACACAGGGCGACCTCGATATCGCGTTACTGCACCACACGATGGTTCGTCTAGGAGAACTGCGAGACCATCCGCCACAGTTCCCTCCGACCGAATCCGACCTGATGGACCTTCTGAAGTCGGCCTCTCTTGAAGGGATGGCTGCATTGAACCATTTGCAGAGGCACACGAATTATCTGAAAGACATTGGTTTCATCAAGATTGGGCCGGGGTCGGGAATTTTCCGAGTGCTAATGCTGACGCCGAAGGGCCAGACGTATGTCCAACCCGAACTTGCTGAGTTCGGTTCGTCGCCCATGCTTCCTGCGGTCATCAAAAGCATAGAGACCCAAATCACAACGTCATCTGTTCCTGCGTCAAAGAAAGAAGGCATGATTTATGACCTTCGGAAGGCCATTGCCGATAAGACGCCAGAACTCATCGCCAACGTTATCGTGGAAATTGGCGCGAAGATTCTCGGCGGCTAGCTTAATACGCTGGAGAATTGGCTTATGTCATACGTCGGAACCTTACTGATGGAGCCGGAGCCGGATAGAGAATGCTGGCACGAAGCTGGTCACGCCGTCGTCGCCCATCACTTTCAGCTCACGGTCAACGGCATAGGTTTTACATGGAAGAGGGGTCCACAGAACGAACCCTATCCCTCAGCTTTTGTTCACACGACTGGCTCGGACAAGGAAGCCGAGGCGACGATGCTGATGGCTGGTTCTGCTGCCGAGATTCTAAAGTGCGGAGATTATGACCACAACGGTCGGCGGAATGACGTTGAGAAGTTGAACGAACTGCACTGTGGACATCCGCCGGACTATTACATCGGACTAGCAATTGAGATTCTGAAGCAACATGACGCCGCGTTGAAACGTGTATTCGACGAATTGAGGACTGCGATGGCAGGCAATCCAACGCCGACGTTCCGCGACAAACTAGACGGTCTGTCGAAGCAAGTTCGCCTCACGCGAGAAGCATTTGTAATTTTGATGGCAGAGAAAAACGGGGCCACATGACGGTGACCCCATTGCTGTCAGACCCGAGGCGTCAGGAGAGAGACTTTCGGATGCAACGCTTGCAAGTCTGCCGTCTGGAGACTCGCGTATCGTCGCGTCATTTCAAGCGACGAGTGGCCGAGAGCTTTCTGAAGATGAAAGACGCTCCCGCCTCGGCGAATATAATTCAACGCGAACGTATGCCGGAACGCATGGATGCTTCGCTCTGGCGGATTGAATCCAAGGCTGCGACAAAGCAGTTTGACATCGCGGAGAACATCGCGACGGTCGAGCTTTGTTCCATTCCTCGACGCGAAGACGAGCCTGCCCTTCGGTGCAATTTTCTGCCATCGAAAGAGGTAGCGCCGGAGTTCAACCGAGAACGGCACAATTCTGTCCTTCGCACCTTTGCCATGTAGCGTGACGAGAAGATTGTCGAAGTCTACGTCAGGCCACTCGACATTCAATGCTTCGTCGATTCGAGCACCGATGTCCGCGAGTGTCATCACGAGCGTTTGAAGGCGGGTCTGCGTCTGCCCCTTCGGTTTCCATCCCATCAGCTTTGTGATTGCTGACTGGTCATAAGTCGGCAGGACTCGATGTTCTTCTTTGAGCTTCGGGATGCGGAGATGTTTGCATCCGGCCCCGCATTTCGAAATGCCCTCAACACGCCAATGCAGATAAGCATTCAACGCACGGATGCGGTTGTTGCAACTAGCAGGCTTGAGTCCTCGTTCACGCATTCGGATGACGAGGGATTTCAGTTGGTCGTTGGTCGGCTCTGGTGTGTCGAGCCATGCGAACGATTGCCGATACCACTCAACTGTTCGCAGACTGACGTTGCTAATGAACTGACGTTCTCTGATGAACTGCTCGAATTGCTCTGTCATCGTCCTCTCCAAGGCAGGTGGGTTTTGGAGAGGCCAAAAAACGTAAGTTATTGATGGTCGGGGCGATAGGATTTGAACCTACGACCCCCTGCGCCCAAGGCAGGTGCGCTACCAGGCTGCGCTACGCCCCGACATAAAGACAGGATTGATTCTAAATAACTTCCAGCTCGATTTCTACCCCGCTTTCACCATTCCTGGCCTCGACCGTGCACAAACCGTGCACACGCACCCAAGTCCATTTCACCTTCTGCGTATCAGTGCGGGCTGTTGTTTTGTTAGTACCGAACCCAGGCTACCGGGCTGCATTCCGCATTTCGCGGGTGTGGCTGTCAGAGTCGTTATGCAACGGGATGTATTGCTCATAGCCCTCCGTTGCGAAGCACAAGGCGCGATCGAAGAACTGGTCCAGGAGTCGCAACAATTCCATCTCGCCGTAAATTTCGATCGGGCCGGGCATGAGGCCCTGGAGCTGCAAGAATTCCCAGAGATGTCCTTTAATGAGAACCGTTGCCCAACACAAGTCGGAAAGCGCGACGCCCTGGGAGGCACGACGCTCACCGATTTCAAAATAACGCTTCTCGATATCGTGGCCCATCTTGCTGAGCAGCCACTCGCTCAAGTGCCGCAAGATTTCCTGGACTCCTCGCCGCAATTCCTCGACCGGGACTTTACGCAGGTCGGCAGTGCGCGAGGAAGTTTCAAGTTTCGCGATAAGCTCTGCTGCGAGTTCATCGGAATGACTTTCAATCATTCGTACTAATCGTAATGAAATCATGCCACCTCTTCATTTGATTCGATGCGGATTCTGGGCGAGCAGACCCAGGCAAACGCTGCGGCTGCGTGAAGATTTTTGTAATGAAATGTAACTCACTCTTTACTGGTAACTTGTCGCTGCACTCATTGCGGATCGGCCGTGGCGCGTTTCGTTGCTTAGCCTCCCTCCAAGTCACGAAAACGCACCCGGGCGCCTTCAAACATCTTTGCCATTCCCGATGCGCGGCTGGTGAACCCTTGGGGGGGCCGTTGGGCGGGTTTTTGCGTGAGTCCCTGAAAAATCTTTCGGATGTGCTCGTTCTTATACCCGGCAGCTCATAAGCTTTGCTCTTGCGTGAGCCGCAGCGGCTGGTTCGCCGTTCTGATTCCGATGATGAGTGGATGGCCTCAATTGTCTTCGCTCAACTCAGGAGAATTTGTCGATCGGCCCTCCAAGCGTTTGCCGTCAAGCTCAGCGGTGAGTTGGGATTTAAGAGCTCGGTTAGTCTCTTCGAATCGGGCCTTTGCCCGCGCAATATGCCCCAGCATCGTGTGCAATCGTTTTGGACCAAGAACCAGAAGTCCGAGCGCCACGAAGAAGAAGATTTCTGTTCCAAAACTCATTGCGCTAATCCTTGGAGGCGCTGTCCGCTGCAGAACTTGCCGCTATAGAGGTGGGCTTATCTTCTTCCGTCTTCATGGCTGACTTAAAACCACGAATGCTCTCCCCCAGTCCTTTGCCTAATTCCGGAAGTTTCTTTGGCCCGAACACTAGCAGGGCAATCCCGAAAATAATCAGCAGATGCATCGGTTGAAACAATCCTTCGAACATAGACGCTCCTTTTTTTGTGTACGAAACGTACTCCACTGTGAACGCAGGCGCTGCGCCGCAAGACTATGTACACAGCGCCTGCGCACACAAATGCGATGGGGAATCAGAATCCTCCTGGAACCGAATCAGCTTCGACAGCCAACCGGTTGACCAAGTCGAAGAATGCTCCCGACTGGCCCAGGAAAAGCAGGTCCTCCGTAAACGCCTTGATGGTCGCGACCGCGCCTCCGTTCTCCGTTGTCGTCGGCCTGATCACTGAGCACTGCGGCAGGTTCTTGTTGATGAATGTGCAGGGCTCGGGCAGGATCAGATTCGTCTGATCCAGTTCCGAATTGAGCGCATTGAGATCGGGAAACGTCAATCCAGTTTCCGGATCCGTCACACCCGCCAGAGGCTGGGCAACGGCGTTGCCTGCCTTGTCGTGCCATAGCCCGAAGTGATCGATCTCTACTCCACCGATGCTGACCAGAATTCGCAACACCTCGGGATCCGTCGCCTTGAAAGCCAGTGTAGGATAGAGGCTCGCACCACCTTGCTCGATGAATGCAAAGTGGAACCCTGCCGTGTTTGCAATGGCCTGCATGCGAGCCTCTTGGGGGGTGGCTGGTGGGACTGGTTGTGCTTGATCCGGCGGCGTGTCGGTATCGTTGAGAGGTATTGCCGGTTCGTTGTGGATCGTGAATGGACCTTTGAATTTCACTCCGAAGTCTGGGTTCTTTGCGCTGCGGTACCTTGTGTACCAACTGAGGTCGACATTCAACTTCATGAGATTTGTGAGCCGGCCGATATTCTTTGCCCCGGTCGCCTGGCTGCTGGGCAAAGTTCGGAAGGCATCCAAATCGACAGGCTCTTCTCCTCTCGATATCAGGTAGGCATTCAGGAAGGCTGCATGACTCAGTTCGTCATCGGTGTTGTCGGCAATGTACTGGGGCATGTCCCCATCAAGGTTGCTCAGCGCTGCAATATAGGCTGGATTCCCTCCCTGGACTCCACCCAACTCGTTGTATTGTTGCCACAGGTCTGCTTCGATCAACTCGACGGCTGCCGCAAATCGCAAAAGCGACGCGTCCTTTTTAGGAAGCTTCCCACTGCTGCGGCGCGCCGTTTGCGCACGGCTATCGCTACCCAACACGACGCTCGCTGACAGCGCAGCGCTAGCGATTCCGATGCTCTTTAGAAAAGAGCGCCGCTTCACCACGCCGTGCCAATGCTGTTGAACTTCTTCATTGTTTGACGAAGGGTTCGGTTCGGTTGAGGTTTGATTTAACGTTGTACCTGACAGATTGTCGTCCTTCATGCCTTGTACTCCAATTCTTTTGTGGTGCAGATTTGGTTCACTGGTAGGGAGAACTTCAGGCGCCAGAAGAAATTCCCTAGGTGACAAAGCTTTTACAAATGCTTTCGAAGTGAGGCCAATGGCAGCACGTCATTTAGCCCGGACGGCGATGTCGCATCTTCTTGGTTTGCCGATTGGCTGGTGGTACAAAACAAATTCCGTACTGGTCGCGAGTCGACAAAGAACGACTTGCGAGCAGGTACGGAATGTGCGCGCTCAAATCAATGTGTCCCGGACCCGGACATGCCATCGGTGTACGCTGACTTTGCCATCAGAAGAGGGGAACGCGGCAAAGGCATGGTATACACACCATCCAACGTTTCGATAGCGCGAAGAAAATAGCCCTCGCAGTTGACATCAAGGAATGACTTCCCAGGCGGTGCCTCCAGTCGTTGCTCCAGCTGGCCCACCCCATAAGGTTGCGCCCCAGAAGTGGCCCTGTGCGTCCATGATCGCGGGCTCATAGACCGTATTGGCGCCCCCATCTTGCGAGTTGCCGAAGACCCACAGTACAGTCTCGCTCCATCCGCTTGACTCATGGGTCAATTTGTAAAGAGCGTATTCTGTGGTGCCGTAGAGATTGCCGTTGGCGTCGAGGATCAGGCCATGGGGAGTCTCTTTGGCTGGATCGGTAAAGATATTAAAATCATGCAAAATGGTCTTGGTGTAACCGTTAGCTGCAGTCAACTCGAAAACAGTGCCGGAACCTGATTGAGTCCCACCCAAGACTGTGGTTCCGTAAACGTTGCCGCTCTTATCCAAGATGACTCCGGTCAGCGGCTCAAAGCCGTCAGCTGTGCGCTGAAAGTTGAACAGGATTTTCTCCTTCCAGGCGCCCGACGTTTGCGGAATCAGCTCAAACACGGTGCCGCCGTCTCCCGCGCCGCCCGTGTAGGTAGTACCGTAAATGTTCCCGAGGCCATCGAGGGTCAACGCGCTTTGAAAGATAAAAGGCTCAGCTCCATCTGGATTGCCTGTGAAACTATGTAAAACACTCTCCTTCCAGCCGAGGGAGGTCAGGCTAAGTTTGTAAACCGTGCCCAGTCCTGCACTGCCGCCGACAGATGTCGCGCCGTAGAAGTTACCCTTGCTGTCCCGGACCAAGCCGGCAAAGGAATTACCGCCGTCGGTTCCCGTGAAGCGGTGCAGTACAGTTTCGGTCCAGCTACCAGTCGTTGTTGGGGTCAACCTAAAAATGACACCGCAGCCCGGAGTAGGAGCAGTACACACTGTTGCATGAATACCTCCCGCTTCGGTCACCCCGTAGAGGTTGCCGGCACTGTCTCGGACTAGAGAACCTTCCGGGAGAGCTCCGTCGGCAGATCCGCCCTTGAAACTGTAGAGAATACTCTCGTTGAAACTGCCAGTGCTGGTCGGTGACAAGCGGAAAACGGTACCGAAATTGTGGGCGCCGCCTGTCGAGGTCATACCATAAAGATTGCCGGCGGAGTCCTTGAGCAGCGCGCTAGACGGAAGATTCCCGTCGCCTGCAGTTACACCGAAATCGTGCAGAACCTTTATCGTTTGGGCGCTTGTCGGAAGGATGAGCGAGAGCATCAGGGTTGCGAGGGTTGCGGCACACTGTGTCAGGAATCGTGCGGTTTGATTGCGCATGCGGGATCTGCCTTTCTTGATGTGAGCTGGAAACACGCGTTAGTCTGCTAGGCCTTGGCGAGTGCAGTGTCACAAGGCCGCAAGAAGCTTGTAAAAGATTTGTAACTGCGAGCATTGTGGCCGCGTACTCCTTCGTGTAGGAGTGGGCGGCTCGCCGGCTCGGTTTGGAGAGGCCGACGAGAGCTACTTCGCCTTTGGTTGGCGCAGCGCGTCCAGCCCTGCGATCAGCCATTCTGTTTTGAAAGGGCGCGGCTTCAGCCGGCCGTAGCTGCCTATCAAATGAACCGCGCCTTCAGGCGTTGAGGTGGGCCACCTGTGATCTTGCAACACGTTGTTCATTCGACCGGAACCAGAGAAGCTGATTGTGCTGAAGCAATCTCTTCCGAGGAAAAGGTCGAATGGACATCCACAAGAATGCCCGACTTACGCCGCGCCGTCGAGAGGAGTTAGTCCAGCAGGTCAACGTCTCTGCCAAAACCGTCGCCAAGTGGGTTCACCGTTATCGTGCTCTGGGCTCTCCAGGCTTGCTGGATCGCTCCTCCCGTCCGTTGCGCAGTCCGCGTAGAACCTCATCGCAGTTGACCGTCCAAGTCATCGCTCTGCGTCGCCAGCTTCATCCTGCCTATCAGATCGC